>Ga0209608_1000241_pt1 | contig 59186 bp, 47 predicted proteins | sample AD_UKC130_MetaG_FD_184428 | JGI IMG/M metagenome (GOLD analysis project Ga0209608, IMG submission 184428) | Active sludge microbial communities of municipal wastewater-treating anaerobic digesters from Canada - AD_UKC130_MetaG (SPAdes) (version 2) | ecosystem: Engineered > Bioreactor > Anaerobic...
GTATAGCTTTTTATCAAGATTATCGCGGTCGAACCTGTACAAACCGGTTTCTTCCCATTTCTTCTGCCACTTCTCGTCTATCTTCGTTGAGTATGCCAAAATAAACAGCTCCTTTCAGTTCGGGCGATTTATAAGCTGATTTATTAGTAAAAGCTGATTTGTAACCATATTTTCAAACCTAACGATAAACTGATCCATTAACCAGAAAGGACTATACCTTCCTGCAGATCATCAGCCTTCCGGATCAGGACTGTTCGAGTTCGTCCGGTGTCCTGATCCTGCCCTCGGACCATAACCGTTCCAGGTTGTAGAATTTCCGGTCTTCCTCGTTGAATATATGTACGACCAGCTGTCCGAAATCAAGCAGGATCCATCTGGCGCTCTGGTAACCTTCCCTGTGCAGCAGATTGTAGCCGGCTTCGCCCATCTTCAGTTCAAGCTCGTCCGCCAGCGTCTTTATATGAGTACTCGATGTACCGCTGCAAATGATGAAATAATCCGCGAGGATCGACACATCCGAAATATCGATTATCTCGATATCCCTGGCCTTTTTATCCTCGAGTATCCCGTATGCCGTTTCCGCAATTTTTCTGTTCCCCAAAGCTTACCTCCTGTACCATGATTGATTAAATATTATACCACTATTGCGAACGATTTGTGAATAAAAAATTACTTCCCGCCGTTATTCCTGCCCTTTCTGAACATCTCATACGCACTCATGGCCAACAGGAACCCTCCAAAAAACTTCCTAAGCAGGCCTGCATCCATGGATGCAGCTATCCAGGAACCCGCCAGCGCTCCGGCCAGGCCGAAAATGATGATGGGGACCGCCATCCTGAAATCGATGCTCTTGTTTCTTATATGTATTACCAACGCCACGACCGCTGTCGGGATGAAATACAGCAGGTTGACGCTCTGAGCGATGTGCTGTCCCGGGTTCGCGACGAGGACGAGCACCGGTATGAGTATGGCGCCTCCGCCCATCCCCATACCGCTCACGATCCCTGACGCAAGCCCGGCCAGAAATAAAACGATCCAGTTCCAGTTGTTCAAACCATCTTCCCCTTATACCGCCCTGATCAAAGAAACTTTCTACAGTCGCAGAAAATCCCTGCATCAGCAGTGTCAGAAAATCATTTTCAGACCTGCTGCCGCCATGAACGCCGCGAAGATCCTCCTGAGCAGCTTATCCGGACACCTGTTCAGCAGCTTCGCGCCGATATATCCTCCGGCAAGCCCTCCAAGCGTTGCCTTGATCGTTATTCCCCAGTCAACATAGCCTTTTGTGATATAAAACACGGAACTTACGACCGTAAGCGGCAGTATCACTGCTATGGCTGTGGCATGGGCCCTGTGCTCTTCCGCTTTCAGCAGGTGTACCATCGCCGGTACTGCTATCGTGCCGCCGCCGGAGCCGAACAGTCCGTTGGCGAGGCCCGTCACGAGGCCGATCACCGCACACAGCAGGAAATTCGGGCGCTTCCTGCGGCCGGTTTCTCTGACTGGTCCCCGGACCTTGCCATTGCCCATATCCCCGTCTTGTTCCATATTTTTGCCCGTCTGTCCCGTCACAAAGTGTGCTCCTTTCACGACTGCGGCTGTTTTGTGCCACGTTCCTGTGGTACGCCCGCACCCCGCACCGTTCGTCCTGTGCAGTCCGTTTCCTCTTTGCCTTCTTCCCCGGCTGCATTGGATCTGGTGCTATCAATATTGTTCGACTTTATCCCCCGATTATTCATGCCCGGTACATATATCGCCGCTCTGACACACATATTGCCGCACATTTTCGGCAAACAAACGCATTGCATGTCAAGTATAATGTGGTAGAATTTAGTTAGCAGCATGTAATAAATCAGCGGCAGGCAATCCGGCCGGCGATGATTTGGTGAGGTGCGCGGATAAAATGAAAAAAGCCATAAGATCTGTGTTTTTTTTATTAGTGTTTTTGCTGGCATCAGCGGCATTCCGCACGGGCGTTTACGCAGACAGCAGGTATTACGATATCATCGGCTATAACGTCGATGTCGTCATTGGACCTGACGGTTCTGCCAGCGTGGAAGAAAGGATCACATACAATTTCATTGGCGAATTCAACGGCGTCCTAAGGGACATAGATTACGAGAAGACCGACGGTATTGCAAACCTGAAAGTATTCGTCGAGGAAGACGGCACCAATATCAGGGAGTTCTCGGTAAACTCCACGACCGATTATGATGCCGCCGGCAGTCCGGGCACTTATAACATATACCATGACGACGAAATAGCTCATCTGAAGGTTTTCGAAAAGAGCAGGAACACAAGCAAGACCTTCATCTACAAATACACGCTTAAAAACGTGGTGACAAGATACAACGACATAGCTGAATTCAACAGAAAGATAATCGATACCGGCTGGGATGTGCCTCTCTACAACATAAGGATAAAGGTCCGGCTTCCGGAAGGCGCCTCGGCAGATGAGATAAGGGTCTTCGGCCATGGCCCGCTGACAGGCGAATCCATGATAATCGACGGACAGAACGTGGAATTCATCCTCGACAGGCTGGATCCCGGCTATTACGTGGAAACACTGGTGCTGTTCCCCCCGCGGCTCGTGCCCGCCTCTGTCAGAATAAAGGAAGAAGATGCACTACAGAGGATCCTCGACAATGAAAAGAAACTGGCAGACGAGGCCAACGCCGAGCGTGAACGGGCGCGCAGACAGGTCGAGGAATACAACAGGAGGCTCGAAGAAGAAAGGAGAGAACTTCAGCGTAGAAGAACCATAGCCAATACGGCGAGTATCGTTCTCTTTCTTGCCTGGATCCTGATCATAGTCCGTCTGTACCTTAAATACGACAGGGAATTCAAAAGCACATTCAACGCCAAGTACTACCGTGAGCTCCCCGGGGAATACACCCCGGCTGAGATGTCCGTCCTCATGAACATGGGCAAAGTCAACAAGCGGGATATCACGGCGACGCTGATGGACCTGGTGCGGAAAGGCTACCTGATACTGAAAAAGGAAACGTATGTAAAAAACGGGTTTTTCAGGGATAAGGAAGTCGAGGATTACAGCCTCACGCTGAATCCCGAAGCTCCCCAGTCCGGCCTGCTGAGGCATGAATCATGCCTTATAAACTGGTTCATCAAAAAGATCGGCGACGGCAACCGTGTATTCCTCGATGAAATATCCGGCCATGTAAAAACGGAAGCCGATGCCCGCAGGTTCACAAAAAACTATCAGAACTGGTGCGGCATGGTGAGGGATGAGGCCGACAAGCACAACTTCTTTGATGATCTGAGCCAGAAAGGCAAAACCCTTGCAATATTGACAGGCGTCTCATACTTTTTCCTGGGCTTTTTCCTGAGTGCCATGGCAGAAGGCGGTGCAGGAATGCTGCTCATCATTTCGGGTTTTGTGACGATGATATTCGGAGCGAGGCTCAACAGGCGCTCTGCTTACGGAAACGAGCAATACACCATGTGGAAGGCTTTCAGGAACTTCCTGAAGGATTTCAGCAGGCTGGACAAAGCTGAAATGCCATCGATCGTGCTGTGGGAACACTACCTGGTCTATGCCGTATCGCTGGGTGTTGCAAAGGAAGTCATAAAGCAGCTTCCTCTCGTATATACTGACGCTGACCTGCAGAATACGAGACTGACCTACATGTACGGCTCCAACCTGCGCAGCCTCAGCTCCTTCACCAGCACCCTTGACAGGACCATGACCTCTGTCGACAATGCGATAAGCCGCGCAATCTCAATAGCCAACTCGAAGCAGTCGTCCTCTTCAGGCAAGGGCGGCGGTTTCAGCGGCGGGGGATCCGGAGGAGGCTCCGGCGGCGGAGGAGGCCGCGGCGGCGGCGGAGCTTTCTGATACACCTGACTTGCAGTGCATTATGATCCGCATAAGTATAAGTTAAAGTTTGTTAAGTGGTTATAAAGTTTGCTTATATAAGCATTAAATAATACTAAATCAAGGAGGATATCCAAATGGTCACATTTCTTGTCATTTTAGCAGTAATAGTGGTCCTGGCCGTCATTTATGCAATAGCCGGCTACAACAGCCTTGTGAACAAGCGCAACAAGGTAGCAAACTCATGGAGCCAGATCGACGTGCAGCTCAAGAGAAGGTTCGATCTCATACCAAACCTTGTGGAGACGGTAAAGGGTTACGCCGCACATGAAAAAGACACCTATGAATCGGTGATAAGGGCACGCAACAGCTACATGAGCGCTTCATCGCACAAGGACGTCATCAGGGCTTCCAACGAGCTCTCCAGGAGTCTCAACAGGCTGATGGTCCTTGCAGAATCCTATCCTGAACTCAAGGCAAACTCCAACTTCCAGGAACTCATGAAAGAACTTACAAAGACCGAGGACAAGATAGCATTCGCGCGCCAGTTCTACAATGATGTCGTCATGGACTACAACAATGCTATCCAGATGTTCCCTAAGAACATACTTGCAAACGCCTTCAATTTCGTGCAGGAACCCTTCTTCACAATAGATGAAAGTGAGACCAGGGCGCCAGAAGTAAAATTCTGATGTCGGTTGCCTGGCACGTCGGCCAGTCATTTATTGCAGGACACGGACATAACATGGTGACGTTACCCATGGCTGGCAGGCCACGCCTGCCGGTCATGTGAATCGTCCCCTTGTCTGTTTCTTCCCAAAAGTTCCTGTTCTTCAAAAAGTTCTGTCTTTACGCAACGGAAATTGTTCTTACGCCCGGCATATGTCAAATTACTCTCTGCAGCCCGGGTCAGTTCACATAACCGGGACAATCATCTCTTCCAAAATTTCATTGACAATTCTGCCCATCCGGGATTATAATTAAAACATACATATGAATAAGTGTTCATATGTGCAATGCTAATAATTGACCGAAGGTGGAATAAAGATGATGAAAACGGCTTTAAAATCAGGTTGTACGGCATGTGAAGGATGCTGCTGTTCATCGGATGCCGGGACCGGTGCCTCCGGCAGGCGGACACTGCAGGCCGCCGGAACTGATATGGCGATACTTGCTGCCGGCATCGTTCTGTTCACAGCAGGGTTTATCCTTCGGAATTATCCGGCAGTTTCATTCATACTGTTTTTCACCAGCTGGCTGACGGCCGGATATAAAGTGGTTTTCAGGTCATTTGCGAATATCACGAAAGGCCGGATATTTGATGAAAACTTCCTCATGACAATAGCGACGGTCGGGGCCTTCCTTACAGGCCAATTTGGTGAAGCCGCCGCTGTCATGCTCTTTTACAAGCTTGGCTCGATCCTGGAGGAAATGGCGGTAAACCACTCAAGGCGTTCCATCACGGAGCTGATGGCACTCAGACCTGAACATGCGAACCTGAAGCAGGGCGATGAAATCATACAGATCAGGCCTGAAGAAATAAAACCCGGCGATATCCTGGTGGTCAGGCCCGGGGAAAGGATACCCGCGGACAGCATCATTGTCGATGGCAGTTCCCTTGCAGACACCTCTCCCCTTACCGGAGAATCGCTGCCGAAAGCGGTTGGACCGGGTGACCAGGTTCTCGGTGGATACATCAATAAAACAGGCCTCCTGACCATCAGGGCGGAAAGCGGGCTCGAGCAGTCAGCAGTGGCCCGCATACTGGAGCTTGTCGAGGAAGCCGCTTCAAGAAAAGCGCCGATGGAAAGCTTCATAAACCGGTTCGCTGCTTACTACACTCCTGTGGTCACCATATCGGCACTGCTTATAGCAGTAATACCTCCGCTGGTAACAGGAAGAATGGATTTCATGACGTGGCTGTACAGGGCGATGATATTTCTCGTGATCTCATGCCCGTGCGCGCTGGTAGTATCCATACCGCTCACATTCTACGCAGGCATAGGCAAATCATCCGCCAACGGCATACTGGTCAAGGGCGGCAACTATCTCGATGCATTGAACAGGGCTGATACGGTGGTCTTCGACAAAACAGGCACACTGACGAAGGGCATTTTCAGTGTAACCGGCATAAGGCCGCACGGCTGCTCGGAACAGGAACTGCTCAGGCTTGCTGCATACGCCGAGCACAACTCGACACATCCCATAGCCCGTTCCATTTTGCAGGCTTATGGTGAAGATATCGATGAGGCGCAGATAGAAAACAGCGTCGAAACGGCCGGCAAAGGCATCCGGACCAGCGCTCTTGGTCATGACATATTAGCCGGCAACCTGGAATTCATAAAGAGCGCCATCGGCACAGGCAGCCACGGCAGCACGGAGAACGCCAGCCTGAGTGCTGCCATCCCGGAGTATGACGATGAAAGTGCCGGGACCACGGTGCACATCATGTCAGACGGACGTTACATGGGCTGGATCGAAGTGTCCGACACTCTGAAGGATGATGCGCAGAAAGCTGTCGACAGGCTCAGGAAAAACGGCATCAAAAAAATCGCGATGCTGACCGGCGACTCACGGGTCCCTGCCGAAACGGCGGCGCGCGAACTCGGGCTCGACGAAGTCGGGTACGGGCTGCTGCCCCATGAAAAAGCTGACCGACTGGAGAAAATAATGTCGGCTGCAAACGGGCATACGATTTTCGTCGGGGACGGGATAAACGACGCCCCTGTGCTCGCATCGGCAGATATAGGGGTGTCTATGGGCGGCATAGGCTCCGATGCTGCTATCGAAGCATCAGACATCGTGCTCATGACCGACGAACCGTCAAGGCTTGCAGATGCGCTGAAAATCGCGGCAATCACAAGAAAAATAGCCGTTCAGAATATAGCATTTGCCATCTCGGTGAAAGTGCTGTTCCTGCTTCTCGGAGCCCTTGGACTGGCGACGATGTGGGAGGCTGTATTCTCGGATGTCGGCGTGACCGTGCTTGCAGTACTCAACACACTGCGCATAAGGCATTACCGTATCTGAGACGAAATCCCGCCGTACCAGGGCAGAAAAAAGCCAGGCGGTGTGTGCGCCGCCTGACAAAGTAAAACAGATGATGGAAGGGGGCTATGGCCTGGATCTGAACACATGCAGCTGTCAAAAACAACGAAGCAGGCAAAGCACCGAAGAAACCATGACATCTGCATCAAAACATACATTCAATGCAGTAAAGTTTTGCAAACAGAAGCCAGAACATTACAAGCAGAAAAATGATGATATCCTGTTCAGGTCAATACCAAACCAGACCCATCTGAAGCCTATCCATCTCCATCCGGCAACCGAGTTCCTTCCTACGAATACAAGCCATGCCCAGAACTGCTGTCCGTTATCGAGCCAGATATAGACATATCTGAACATGCACCGTCTTATGGCGCCGGGATCAACTGCAAGCACTCCGGCCGTCTGCTGTGCCTGCGCCTGCTGCGGCACAAACGCAGGCGGGCGTCCCGGAGGCGGACCTGAACCCGGCCCCTGGCCCGGCGGAGGACCCGATCCCTGTCCTGGAGGAAAGCCCGGTCCCTGCCCCGGAGGAAAACCTGGTCCCTGGCCTGGCGGAAAGAAGCCGGGGCCCTGGCCGGGCGGGAAGAAACCTGGTCCCTGCCCTGGAGGAAAGAACTGGCCCGGCTGGAACGGACCAAAAATGCCTCCTGTGGAAGGCTGAGGCTGCCTGTCAAAATAATAATCCTGCATGGCACTCACTCCCTGGTGTATCTGATATAGCCTATGCAGGATCATTTATAAAGGTTACATAAAAACTCAACACAAAATTATCCGACAAAGAATTTATTGAAGGATTATGTAAATAATGATATTGTAATAAAAGATATCATTCTGTATACTGACAAACATCAAGTAAAACGTTATACAGAAACGGCAAACGGAGGCAAAATGAACGGGAAATACGGAGTCGACCTGACAACAGGCAGCATACCAAAACACCTTGTACGTTTTTCGATACCAATGTTCATAGGCAACCTTCTGCAGACCGCCCTTGGCTTTACAGACGCAATGTGGGTGGGCAACATGGTGGGCCCGAACGCGGTCGGAGCCATACAGGTCAGCTTTCCCATCCAGTTCCTGCTGATCGCGCTTTCGAACGGAGCAACGCTGGCCACGACAATACTTGTCTCACAGTACTACGGGGCAGGCGATCATGATAAAGTAAGGAAAACGGTAAACAATTCGTTCAGCGTTGCCCTGATATTCGGCGCCATCCTTACCCTGGCCGGACTGCTGATGTGCGATACGATCCTGATATGGATGAACACACCGCCTGAAATACTCAGTATGGCATCGAGCTATCTGAAGATAATTATCTCCGGGTTCATCATCACATTCCTGGTCAACCTCATAACGTCGATCCTCAGGGGAATAGGCGACTCAACAACGCCCCTGATATTCATGGCGATCGCGATGGTCATAAACATAGCACTCGACCCGGTACTCATAATAGGCATCGGTCCTTTTCCGGCGATGGGCTTCAACGGGTCAGCCGTCGCGACGGTCACTTCGCAGGTGATAGGCCTCGCAATAGCATTGATCTATCTGAACAGAAAGAAACATTTCGTCAGTATCGACTTCCGGTATCTGAAGCTTGACGGATCACACGTCATTAAGCTTTTCAGGATAGGCTTCCCGTCCATGCTCCAGCAGTCGCTGATTTCCATAAGTTCTGTTTTCATCACGGGCATGGTCAATCGTTTCGGCCCCGCTGCCACCACAGCATATGGCGCTTCGGGAAGAATAGAGAGCATAGTATTCATGCCGGCAATGTCGATCGGTCTTGCGGCTTCGGCGCTGACCGGCCAGAACCTTGGAGCCGGCAACGTGAAACGCGTCAAAGAGGTTTTCAAATGGGGCGTCATAATGACTGCAGTTATAACGCTGACTCTGTCCACAATCATCCTGCTGTTCCCAAGGCCTCTCCTGTCACTGTTCGTCAGGGAACAGGAGATCCTCGATATCGGAGCAGGTTATCTCGGGACCCTGGGATACGCATACATCCTGTTTGCGCTGATGTTCGTCTCCAACGGCGTTATCAACGGTGCCGGCAGGACCCTTGTGACAATGTCGATCACGATACTGTCGGTATGGCTTGTCAGGCTTCCGCTGGCCGCTGTCCTCTCATCGACCGGACTTGGCCTGAAAGGCATCTGGCTGGCTGTGGTCATAGGGTTCGCGGTGGGTTTGGCCGCCAGCCTCAGCTATTATTTTGCCGGCAGGTGGAAAAAAGCAGCGTTCAGACCCGGACAGGCCGCCGCAGGATACACAGAGTAAGCAGCCGGGCACTGTTCAGTCCTGCTTCCGGGATCCTTCTGCGGCGTCTTCCGCCCTGATGGTCAGTGCTCCCTGTTCAACGTCCACGACCGCCACGGCTCCTTCATGGACCACATCTTTTATGATCATCTTACCGAGTTCCGTTTCAAGCTCCTTCTGCAGGAAGCGCTTCACCGGCCGCGCGCCGTATTCGGGAACATAAGTGGTGTCAGCGATATGTTCTCTGGCAGCGTCGGTCATGCACAGTTCTATACGCCTGTCTGCAAGCCTCCTGTTGAGGTCGGCCAGCTGCAGGTCTATTATCCTGAGTATTTCATCCCTGCCAAGAGGCCTGAACATGACTATTTCATCGATACGGTTGAGAAACTCGGGCCTGAAACTGCTCCTGAGTTCAGCCATGACGCGTTCCGTCATTTCCGTATCATCAGTATGGCCTGAACGGATGCTTTCCAGCAGGTATCTGCTGCCGAGGTTTGATGTCATGATGACGACGGTATTCCTGAAATCAACGGTCCGGCCTTTGCTGTCGGTCAGACGTCCGTCATCCAGCAGCTGCAGCAGGGTATTGAATACTTCCGGATGGGCTTTTTCGATTTCATCGAACAGTATCACGCAGTACGGCTTCCTTCTCACCGCCTCAGTAAGCTGTCCGCCCTCCTCATAGCCTACATAGCCGGGAGGAGCGCCAATCAGCCTTGCGACACTGTGCTTCTCCTGGTACTCTGACATATCGATGCGGACCATGTTGTCCTCGCTGTCAAACAGCGCCTCGGACAATGCTTTTGCAAGCTCGGTCTTCCCTACTCCCGTAGGGCCTATGAATATAAATGACCCGATCGGCCTGCGCGGGTCTTTCAGCCCGGAACGCGCACGGAGCACAGCACCCGCCACCGCCCTGACGGCCTCGTCCTGGCCGATCACACGCCTGTGCAGTATGCTTTCCAGGTTGAGCAGCTTGTCGCGCTCGTTCTCCACAAGTTTTGTTACAGGTATGCCGGTCCACTTGGACACTATCTCGGCAATTTCTTCCTCTGTCACTTCTTCCTTGAGCAGACGCTTTTTCCCGGACGCCATCTGCTTTTCCTTCTCCGCCTGAAGCTGTTTTTCAAGTTCAGGCAGCCGTCCGTGCTTGAGCACGGCTAGCTCATCCAGGTCATACCTGCGCTCGGCCTCCTCTATCTGGCGTTTTACCTCCTCGATCTGCTGTTTCAGTTCCTTTTCCCTGACAAGTGCCATCTTTTCGCTCTCCCACTGCGCCTTCTGCAGATCGTACTTCTCCTTCAGTTCAGCGATCTCCTTCTCCAGTGCGGCCAGCCTTTCGAGCGAACTCCTGTCAGTTTCCTTCTTCAGTGCCTGCCTTTCGATCTCCAGCTGCATTATCCTGCGGCTGATCTCATCCAGTTCGGCGGGCATGCTGTCTATCTCGGTCCTTATCATTGCAGCGGCTTCATCCATCAGGTCGATGGCCTTGTCCGGCAGGAAACGGTCGCTTATGTAGCGGTTCGACAGCACGGCGCAGGCGATGATCGCATTGTCGGTGATCCTCACGCCGTGGTGTATCTCAAACCTTTCCTTCAGTCCCCTCAGTATCGATATCGTATCCTCAACATCAGGCTGTTCGACCATTACCGGCTGGAACCTGCGCTCAAGCGCGGCATCCTTTTCGATATACTTCCTGTATTCATCCAGGGTCGTGGCTCCGATACAGCGGAGTTCGCCCCTAGCAAGCATCGGCTTGAGAAGGTTCCCCGCATCCATGGCGCCTTCGGCCTTTCCGGCGCCGACTATGTTGTGCAGTTCATCGATGAACAGTATGATCCGGCCTTCTGACTTCTCGATCTCCTTTAAAACCGCCTTCAGCCTTTCCTCGAATTCTCCCCTGTACTTTGCACCTGCTATCAGCGAACCCATGTCAAGAGCGAAGATCGTCTTGTTTTTAAGGCCCTCGGGAACATCGCCCTTAAGTATCCGCTGGGCAAGGCCTTCGACCACCGCCGTCTTGCCCACGCCCGGTTCGCCTATCAGTACAGGGTTGTTTTTCGTCCTCCTGGATAGTATCCTGATCACACGCCTGATTTCCGCATCCCTTCCGATCACGGGATCGAGTTTACCCTGGCGTGCCATGTCGACAAGGTCCCTCCCGAACCGGGCCAGAGCCTCGTACGTCTCCTCCGGGTTCTTTGATGTGATGCGCTGGTTGCTCCTTACTTTCCCGAGCGCGGAAAGGAAATTCTCCCTGTTGATGCCATTCTTCCTGAAAATCTCGGCAGAAGGCGTGCCTCTTTCCTTCAGCAGCGCAAGGTATATGTGTTCTACCCCGGTATATTCGTCCCTGAACCTGTTAGCTTCATCAGCAGCCTGGAGCAATACCTGGTTCAGCCTCCTGGTCGCATACAGTTCCGATGCACCTGAACCATAAACTGCCGGAAGCTTGTCCAGTTCTTTCTGTACATCCCTGATCAGCAGTCCGGCATTGATGCCCATATAGCTGATCAGTTTAGGGATCAGCCCGTCCTCCTGCGTCAGGAGCGCCATATGAAGGTGTTCGGCGTCCACCTGCTGGTGGTTCATACGCAAAGCTATCTCCTGCGCGTTCCCGATGGCTTGCTGTGCCTTTTCCGTGAATCTGTCCATATCCATGGCGATAGCCTCCTGTAAAGAATCCTTTAGTGTATGCCAGTATGTCCGCAGTATACTTTCGACTGGTTATTATGTCTCGTTTTGCTGCTTATGTTTCTATCATTTATGGTTTTCTCATGGCAGGTCCATGTCTTTTTCACATCCGCTCGCTGACTTCACTGCACTGTATTGCCATGCTCAGAAGGATGATCCTGTTCATGACCTGTTCCGGACCAAGATAAGACATAGAGTCCGGTATCGCTTATGCCTGGCTTTGGATCCTGCTCAGTTTCTCATAGAGTTCCAGCTGCTCCCTGTTCAGCCTCGGCGGGTTCACGATGGCGACCCTGAGGAAAAGGTCTCCCCTTCTGCCCGACTTGTCCCTGTAACCTTTCCCCGCCACCCTGATCCTGCTGTCCGTCTGCACCCCGGCCGGTATTTTTACCGATATCCTGCCGTCCAGCGTGCTGAACGGCTTTTCAGTGCCAAGCGCGGCTTCCCAGGGATAAAGCTGCAGCCTGGCCTCCAGGTCCAGTCCGTTCAGTTCGAATACGGGATCCTTCCTGAACTCTACGCGCAGGTACAGGTCTCCGTTGGGTCCTCCGTTTATCCCCGGATTCCCCTGCCCTGCAAGCTTTATTTTCTCGCCCTGCTTTATACCGGCAGGGATCTTCAGCGAGATCCTCTTTTCTCCGTTGGCACCTCTTATGCTTATCAGCTTCTCGCCTCCGCTGAACCCTTCCGACAGGGAAATTTCAAGTACCGTTTCAGTATCCCCGCCTTTCATCTTCATGCCGCGGCTGAAACGGCTGCCTGTCCCGCCGCTTTTTCCGAATATGCCGCCGTCGTCAAAAGCACTGAAGGGATCTCCTCCTCCGAAGATCCAGTTGAAGAAGTCGCTGAAGCCGTTTCCTGATGACCTGAATTCATACCGCATCCCGTTTCCAAAACCAAACTGCGACGGGTCGAAATCAGCGCCATGGAAGAACTGGCCCTGGCTTCCGAACATATCATACTTCTTCCTTTTTTCAGGGTCACCAAGCACTTCATATGCTTCGTTTATCTCCTTGAACCTTTCCTCCGCGGACTTATCTCCGGGATGAGTGTCCGGATGGTACTTTTTCGCAAGTTTCCTGTATGCTTTCTTTATTTCATCAACGGACGCGTTCTTGTCGACCCCGAGGATCTGGTAATAATCCTTATATTTCATTCAACCACCTTCTGGCTGACTTTGACTATCTTTGACCTATTTATTATTATACACCCGTGCAATAAAAATGCAAGCAAAATCATCAGTATTTCCCCTGCATAAACAAACAAAAGCCCTGCATGCTGCGGTTTTCATTGTCTGTCTCGCTACGGCCATGCAGGACGGATCGTTGAAGACATTATACAAATCTGCATATGATCTGGCTCTACATTATATTCACTTCAATATTTTCCTCAGCCGTAACACTGTCCTCTTCCCCGGCAATTCCAGCAGTCCCGGCATTTATTGCCCTGCACGAACCCCTGACGACGAGCGTGCTGCCGAAAGTCATCCTGCAAGGAGTTTCGAACGGCTTCTGTATGCATGCGATCACATTCTCCGTCAGGTTCTTCAGCATCGCTTCGAAATCGACTCTGAAAGTGGTCAGGGGCGGTTTTGTATACCGGCTCATGAAAGAGTCGTCCACCCCGAGGACAGAAATGTCATCAGGGATCCTGAATCCGTGCTCATACAGCGAGTCCATCACTCCATACGCCATATCGTCGCATGCACAGACAACAGCGGTCGGCATACGGCTGTGCCTGTACCTGAAAAAGCCTTCCATTTCGCTGTAAGCGATGTTCCTGTTGAAATATCCGCGAAGCACCCAGTCCTTGCGGACTTTCAGCCCCAGTCTGTCCATGGCGCGGTAAAAAGCCTGTTCCTTCTGCACACCGTTGAACCTTCTGTGGTCGCCAAGGACGACCATGATGTCCCTGTGTCCCAGCTGGTAAAGGTATTCGACCGCCCTTTCCATGGTATCATCGTCGAAATTGACGATGATACGGTTGGTTTCGTTCCTGCCTGGTATATTCTGGTCCATGATCCCGACAACATAGTTGGAGGCTACCATTTCCTCTATTGGCGCGTAATAATTCGGGAAGCCTACGAAAATACCGCCGTCGATCCTCCTCTGGACGAACATCTCCCTGATTTTCATGTGGTTCTGTTCCGAATGGACGTCATGGATCATTTTTGTCAGTACAAAGTAATCATAATCTGAAGCTATCTCGATTATTCTTTCGATCATGAAATTTACCAGCAGATCCTCAGCACTGATCTGGTTGCTGGAACGGTTTGACGCAAAGAAAAGGCCTATGGTGTTTGATGGCTTTCCCGCAAGCATCTGTGCCGAAAAATCCGGCGCATAGGAATACTCGCCGATTATTTTCAGCACGCGCTCGCGGGTTTTCGGATGCACATTCTTGCAGTTATTGATAACACGGCTCACCGTGCTCCTGGAGACACCGGCCAACCGTGCTATCTCCTCGCTGTTGATCCTTTTCTCCCTCATAGTTTGACCCCGCTGTGATGATAATTTGCATTTTTTCCTGTGAATATCGCCGGAGGTTTATTCCCGGCGAATCACGCTCAAGTGCTTTTGTATATTTAAAGTGCTTTTCTGACTATAAATATACATCAATTATTATCTTATAATAGAATCATATGTTTATGTCAAGTTGTGTCATTCGCTTTCATTGAGCCATCCGGATGCCTTCAGGGCCAGCAGTGTCAATGCCAGTGTTATAACAAGCATGATCCACGAAAGGGCAGAAGCATATCCCATATTGCTGTACTGGAAAGCATTCCTGTACACATACAGTGCATACATGTAGGTGGAATCCGCCGGGCCGCCCTTCGTCATGATGAAAGCCTCGTTGAAGTTCTGCATCGTCACGATTATTGAGGTTATGACATTATACACGATTATCGGCTTCAGCATCGGCAGCGTGATATAGAAAGTTTTCTGGAGGAAGTTGCCGCCATCTATGCTCAGAGCTTCATAAAGCTCTTCCGAGATGCTCTGGAGGCCGCCGAGGAAAATGATGATAAGATTGCCTGCTCCCCACGTCCTCATTATAATGAGGGCCATTTTTGACCAGTGCTGGTCGCCCAGCCATTCAGGCCCCTTAATCCCGACAAGTGCCAGCATCTGGTTCATCAGACCTCCGCCTGAGCCGCCGGAGTTGTATATCAGCATCCAGAGCACGCACAGGATGATCGTCGGAACCAGAGTCGGGATGAAAAACATGACGCGGAAGCCTGCTGTTCCCTTCAGTCTTTTGTCGTTAAGAAGCAATGATATGAGCAGCGTAACCACTATGGATATGCTGACTCCGAAAACGACCATGTACAAGGTATTGTACAGGACTTTCAGGAACAGGGAGTCATCTGTGAATATTTTTATATAATTGCTCAGTCCTATAAATTTCGGCTCTTTCAGGAGATTGTACTTTGTAAGCGAATAATAGAATGCCTGCAAAAGCGGATACAGTGTAAATACAAGGAAGCCCAGTATCCATGGCAAAGCAAACAATATTCCGTTTATCTGGCTCCTTGCCGTACGGTTGATTGGTTTCATAATATCCCTCCTATCCCTTCAGTCCAGTGAACGCTATGCCCTGGATGAAATACTTCTGCAGCAGGAAGAACAAAATCAGCACGGGCGCAGTCATCAGGACGCCTGCAGCCATCAGGACATTCCATCTCGGATCGTTGACGGACATTATCTGCTGGATACCGATAGCCAGAGTATATTTCTTATCACTGGTAAGGAAAATCAGCGGTCCAAGGAAGTCATTCCATGTGTTGAGAAATGCAAATATGGCTACGGTCGTGATCGCAGGTTTGCACAGCGGCAATACTATCCTGCTGAATATGGTGAACTCATTTGCACCGTCTATGCGTGCAGCCTGTGATATCTCATTTGGTATCCCGACAAAGAATTGCCGCAGCAGGAATATGAAGAATGCGTTTCCGAAGAAATGAGGAACTATCAGCGGTAAAAATGTACCGGTCCATCCGATTTTGTGGAAAAACAGGAACTGCGGTATCATTACGATCTGGTAAGGCATCATCATGGTGATGAGGACGATTATGAAAAGGGCATTCCTTCCCTTCCATTCGATTTTGGCAAAGGAATAAGCGACCAGAGTATTCGAAATGAGGGAACCGGTCACTACGCCCACGATGATGAGCAATGTATTCCCGAGATACCTGAAGAATGGTATGTCTGTCGTCGCCCTTACGAAATTGTCCCATCTCAGTGTTTTGGGTATCCAGACTATCGGCACCCTGAATATTTCCGTGGGATCCTTCAGTGAACTGCTGAGGAGCCACAGGAAAGGTATGACATATATTGCTGTAAGCAGCAAAAGTATCAGGTAAAGGATCCCTGTCTCTACGTAATTTATCCTTCCCCTTAAATTCAGCTTTTTTCTGTTTTGAGTTTTAGAAACTACCTGGCCAGCCATGTCTCCCTCCCATAGTTATATATACACCGGCAGCATTACTGCCGGTGTACATGTTGATCAGTCATTTTCAAGCAACTCGACCATTGTTTTCAGTTCCGCCAGGGTATCGATATATGCATAGCGTCCTCCGGTGTACTCACCTTTCTGTACAACATGCCGTTGTTTTCAAGAATCATTGTCTTTTCTTTCATTCCCTTTGTGAAGAACGCAATATGCCGGATGCTCCGTAAGTTCCGACATCAAACCCAGCCGGATACCCCGGACCTCAATACGGTCCGGGGTATCCCGGCGGAACAGTTTCTGGAGTATTTCCGGGATTAGGCCGAAGCATCAATTGCAGCCTGTACTTCCTTCTCGATCTGTGCAAGAACTGTTGCCGGATCCGCCTTGTTGTAAATGCATTCTTCGAGTCCGGATCTCAGCTTGTCGTTCATGAATGTTGCTGCGCTTGTGAGTGCCCACATACCGGAATTCTCGTTAAATGTGATATCCACGATCGTCGGAAGGAATTTGTCTCCTTCTTTCATCAGAGTAAGTTCGTTGATCCTGTCCGGATATATTCCGAGCGATCTCCACTGCTTGTTGTTGTCATCCATGATATAGGGCTCCTGGCAGAACAGGGCAAACAGGACAGCTCCTTCAGCCTGCTTCGCACCCCTCGGAACTGCGCATACATTCGAGTTGAGAGCGCAGCCGCCGTATCTTCCGCCCTCAGGTGCAGGCAGCGGTGCAATATTGTACTCGAGGTCAGGAGCATAGATCCTGATCGCATTGCAGAACCAGTTACCCATTGCTGTCATGGCTACTTTTCCTGTCATGAATGCGTGGTTCGCAGAGAATGCTTCTCCGAAAGATGATGCTGCAGACTTGATGGCTGCCGGATCATAGAGTTCCGCATATCCCATCTGCCATTTGAAGTTTGCGATCATTTCAGGAGTATTGAGACTTACTTTGTTTGTGTTCACATCATACACATTTGCTCCGAACATCCAGGACCAGGTCTGAGGATCGAGTCCTGCATCGAGCCACGGGATGAATCCATACTGTGTTACATTCCCTGAAGCATCTTTTTTGGTAAGTATCTTTGCATACTCGTCCAATTCAGCCATTGTTTTCGGCGGATTGTTCGGATCAAGGCCTGCCTCTGCAAAAAGGTCAGTGCGGTAGAACAGAACCGTCGTGTCAGTGTTCTGAGGGATCAGGTAGGTCTTGCCGTCATACTTCATGAGCGGCAGCAGAGCCTGGTTTATCTTGTCCCATTCGAACCCTACTTTATCAAGTACATCATCGAGCTGCTCGAACCCGCCCTGTGTTGCATATGCATATGCTTCCGTCGGACGGTCGATAACTACCAGGTCGGGAACATCCCCGCTGTTTACAGCAGCCGCCAGCTTACCGTTCGATATGCCGGCTCCCTCAGGAACATAAGTACATTCAAACTTGTACTGAGGGTATTTCTTTTCAAACTCTGATACACGCCAGAGATCCCAGGTCTCCGAGTCACCGCCCCAGGGATACCAGTACTTGACTACGATTTTTTCGCCGGTATTGGTGTCCCCGCCCGGTGTCACGTTACCCTGATCACCTGTGTCTTTCTGCTCCGTCTTACCGCAGGCAGCCAGCAGCGTTGCGGCAATACAAAGCATCAGGACGATCGACAGTACCCTTTTAATGCTTTTCACTTTCAACATCCTCCTCTGCTTCTTTTAATATATTCAGCCGGATTTTTCACTGATCCGTCTAGATCGAATCAATCGGCTCATCCGGCGTCGCCAGCAGTTTTGCTATTTTTTCTTCATTGTGCTCATTACCCTGTTTGATATTGAAATCAACACCGAATTTCCCGGCAGTATCTACAAAGATGTAGGTCAGGTTAGGGTAATATCCTACATGGAAAGGTTTGCAGCCCATTTTTTCCAAGTCTTCCAGCGCAGCATACTTGTCTTCGGTCATAAACCCGATATGCTGAACACCTTCTCCATGCTTATCAAGGAATTCCTTCCACGGGCTCGGCGTATCATCCGGCTGCACCAGTTCCAGGACAACGGGTCCCAGCTTGAAAGCACAGATTTTGCAGCCCGAGAAATCTCCCGGTTTTCCTCGATAATACGCAGGAATTTCGTTCGGTTTGGGCAGGTTTTCGATCTTCAGCCCTTTCAGACCAAACATCTCCTCGTAATTCCTGACAGTTGCTTCAATGTCCCTTACTACAAGCGCTATCTGGCAAATTCCGTCTGTTTTGATGCTCATGGCACATCTCCTTCTTAGTATTCTGTATAGTATTCATTTTTAGTATTTAATTTGTTGCCTGGGATTTATCTGGAAATGAATGGATAGTAGCGTGTTCATAAAAATAACCTCACAAAATGCGATATTACGCAATATTTGCGCCTTCTGGCCGAAAACATGTTTTAGTTTTATGAAACCGCGTTCATTTAAATACTATCTAAGCAAAATTAAATTGTCAACATTTAAATTTATACGCAACAGATGGCAAAATCCGACCAGAAAGCGTCAAATGGCGAATTTTCGCATTTTTCCCGGCACACGCCGATTTATTTAAGGATAAAGATAAAAACGGTATTGCACGTTCAGGCGAACACGCAATACCGTTTCTATTGACCGCGCTTTCAACGTAACAGCTCATTATGTAGTTTTTCAGCGCCATGCTATCTTACAGTTCCATCGGTTGGCCTTTGTAGTCAATAAACCATATATCCTGCGGAATGTCCCTGTGCCCTCCGGTTACGATCCCGTAAAGCCCCTCCGCGGATTCCCATGCTTCAATCTGCGCGGTGGTGCGCCCCATGACAGTATTCATCCTGCCGGGATGTACGGCAAATATCCTGATGTCGGGCACAGTGCTCCTGAAAACGGCCACCAGCTTGTTGGCGGCAGCCTTCGAGATCGAGTATGCAGGAAAACCGCTTCCAGTATTCCTTATACTGCCGGCTTCCGACGTAACAGTTATGAAAACGCTGTCATTGCTTCTTTTTACAAAAGGTGTGAAATACCTGATAACCATCGCAGGTCCGACAAGGTTTACATCCATTGATACCCTGAGATCTTCGAGATCCATCTGAAGCAGGTCATTTGTCCTGTCCCCGTCGCAAAGTACTCCGGCATTGCTTATCACCGCATCCACCTGTGAAAAAACATTCCTGACTGTTTCCGCAGCCAGCATCACGTCTTTTTCTGATGTAACATCCATCGGGACGAGCGTGACCAGGCCGTTATATCCTGCTGCCAGTTCATCCAGTTCATCCTTCGGCGCCTTCGGAAAATAGCATGCTACAACATGGTGACCTTCCGAAGCGAACTTCTTGACAAGCTCATAACCCAATCCACGATTCGCTCCTGTTACTACGACTTTCATTTCTCCATTACCTCCGTTCATTTCTGTATAACTTGCTTCTTCATATCCTGCTTCAGCCGGACAACCACCCGGCATTGATATTATAACCTATTTTACCCAAAAAAACAGGCGGCAAATATGCCACCTGTCACGATATCTCTCAATGGATCACGGCAGTGGAGGTATCTTCAGCTCCTGTCCCACAAAAATCTTGTCCGGGTCCTTCAGGTCGTTGGCTTCCATTATCAGCACGTACTTGCTTTCGTCGCCATAGAACTTCTTTGCTATCTTCATCAGCATATCGCCCGGCCTGACAACATATGTGGTGCCTTCAGACCCTACCCCGTCGCCTCCGGCAGTGTTTCCCGGCTGGGTGGTTTCTCCTCCGCCCGTGTTATCCGGTGTTTCATCCGTCGGTTCCTGGTCCCCGTCCAGTCCCTGTCCGTCCGGAGCATCATCGTTCATGGAAGGATCGGTCTTATCGCCGCCATTGTCGACAATGGCCGGAATATCGTCAGGAGCCGGCTCCTTCGCCTGCGGGCTGATCATTTTCCAGAGCCTGTACCCGCCCAATATCACCGCCGTCGCCAACAGTACCAGTACCGCGATGGCTGCGATCTTGCCGGCATCCACCGGTATCTGCCGCCTGCGCGCCGCCGCAGGCATGCCGTACCTGGGCTGTACCCTTACGGAAGGCGTCCTGTGCTGCACCGGGCGGGCCGCATCATCGTCATAGCCGTACTGTTCTCCGGCTTCCTCTATCCTGATGACCATCGCCGATACGGCCTCTTCGGGTTCTTTGGCCAGTGCTTCCGTCACAAGTTCTCCTGCAGTTTCATCGGGTTCCGCTCCGGAAGCAAGTATGTCATATATCGTGTCCTCGTCCACGACATCCGAAAGGCCTGCGCTGCATATCAGGTATGTAGTCCCCGCCCTCAGCGGGTAAATATCGGACTTCTTGACGGTCGTCCTGGCTTCCTCCATGGCAGCCTTCTGCTGCCTGGTAAGCATCTCCGCCTGTTCGTCACTGATAATGCCCATCTTCAGCAGCCTTTCGGCTCTCTTGTAATCATTGACGAACAGTTTGAACGTATCGCCTTCCAGCTTGTATATCCTGTAGTTTCCAAGGCTGACGGCAGCTATCTGCCCGTCCTCTATCAGGATGCCGGAAAACGACGGCTTCCTTTCCCCGAAATCGTTATCACCAAGTGAAAGGCTGTGGATCAGGTTGCTGGCCTGCTCCACGACCTGGACCAGGTCATCCAGTTTTACATTGATGCCTTTCGAACTTGCCGACGCTTTCTGGTGGAATTTCTTAAGATCGCTGATAAGGGAAACACCGGATTCATCATCTTCCATATGCCCCGACAAAGCGAAAAAGAATCTGGTGTCGACCATCTCAAGTGATATCTGCGAATAGTCTGCCGCACTCGGGTGGATAAACCTGCCGTTGGCATATATCCTGTCGTTATTTGACGTATAAGCCGTGCCGGCGTGTGTGACTGCGGAGAACGTTACCTTTACGGCATTTCCCATATTGGATACCCCCTTGTCTTCGGTAGGAATGAACATGCCAGGAAGCCGGAATCAACCCCAATAAAATAATACCACAATAAAAAACCGTATTCAATAAATGTAATTTATACTAATTGACTTGAACTGCGGTTAAATAGTTCCAAGAAAATATAATGTTTTACACAGCATACCGATATGTCATTCCCGTCTCTTCGTTATCACGATCCCGGATATCTTCACGCCGTCGCCGGTTTTGGCAAGTTCGACGGTAAAATCGTCTTCGGGTCCTGAAAAATGACAGCAGGTGTCATACGGTTCAGCAGGCAAAAGTTTTCCTTTTTCGATATTGCGGGACAGGGCCGGCATCACCTTTTTGATGATGTAATCCTTAAAAGCCGGCAAGCTGGAGTCATCCAGCCCGTCAAGCCCTGAAAACGGCGGTATCATCACCATCGAATAAGCTTTTTCATAATCCCGCTTCCATATCGCCGTCAAAAACCTGACAGCCGTGTTGAAGCTCGCGTATGGCATTTCAACGCTCCGTGGCCGCGCGCCGTAGCTTTTCCCGTTCCACTTGTACACCATGCTCTCCCTGACATGATAGCAGGCTTCCTCGGCCGATATAACCTCATGTCCGTCCTGTGTGCCGAACTCCACGACGATCTCTGCTGTGCCGTCACCGTCTGTATCAGCCACCTCCAGGCTTCCGTGGAAGAACGTCCTCCCGCTGTACCATGCCTGGTGCGGGACCGATCCCTCCCAGTCAATCACGGATATGTCTATTTCATGCCTGTGCCCGAACACCCTCGATATCACCGCTTCTTTCAGCCCGTCTCCATCGGTGTCCGCCGCGGCTGCGCTGTCTATGACCCCGGGCAGCTCACATCCGGGCGGCGATTCCCGGAACATGAACCAGTCATGTCCGATTTCACCGTTTTTCCCCGCCTTTACTATCATCACCGCGGAATCGGGAGGGAACGGCGCAAACCTTGTCACACCGATCACAGCTTCCTTATCCCCGTCGCCGTCAAAGTCTTCATAAAAAATAAAATCCACCACAGCACCTTCCGGCAACTGTGACGTTATATATTCAGACAAACGCATATCATCCTCACCGACCCAGTCAGGCCATCCATGTTCGAATCCCGTCCAATCCCTAAGTCCGTCCGGCAAACTGGCTGCCATTATCAATATATTCAGATGGATGGATGGCGGAAACCTGCCCTGAATTTTTCGGCGGCAATCGGGTAAAAGCGCTAAATCACGGACAGATCCCTGAGTTCATAAAACACGAGATACCTGGGTCCGGTCGGTTTCCTGCGGACATCGGTACTGTAAGCGTAGCTCCACTCGGCAAGGATGGATGATCCTCCGCTGACCTCCTCCCTGAACCTGCCCCGGATGACTGCGCCGTACCTCATGAGCTCCCTTAACTCTTCCTGCGTAAGGAAACTGCCGTCGCCCGTTATATGCATGTCCCCGGAAAATGCGCCGTTTTTGTCCGAAGGGACGATGATGGTCACGTCTTTTCTCCCGTATGTAACAAGATTCCACAGATCGCGGTCAACCGCCTCTATAACGAGCCTCTGGCTGTTGATGTCGAGAACGCCGCTTTTCTCGGCTATAAAATACGGATAGTATACTACGATGCCCTTTCCCTTGTATTCCCGGAGAAACTCCCTGCCTTTTGCCTGCGCTTCCGCATGATCCACTCCGACCGCCCTGGGCAGGTTCAGGTCGTCTCCCGCGGCAGTGGCGACCCTGACCGTCCAGAGCAGACCTTCGTCAAGTACCGTGTCATCAGTAAAAAGCATCCACGGCACAGACGGGATATTCAGCGCCTTCAGTTCATAAAATCCCATGTATTTGTTCACATCAGTCCTCCGAATGTCCTTACCCGTTATTCCAGCCTGAAATAGTCAAACATGACTCCCATGTCGATCCCTGCTATTTTCGTCCGGGCGAATCTGGTGTAAAGGTTCCTGTGTCCTTCTACCAGGTTCTTCGAAGTGATCCCGTGCTTTATCGACAGATAGGCTTCCATGTATGCCGCGAATTTGTCGCAGAACTCGATTATACTACCGTCGACCGGTGAGAATTCGTCACGGTTGTAAAAATCGTTTATTTTTTCTGTACTTACTTTTACAGTTTTGCCGTCAAGTATGATCCTGCCTGAAAACTCGTCGTCAGTGAAGTAGCGTATCTCGTCCCGCCATTTTTCAGGCAGCAGCGGAAGCAGCATCTGCTCCATCTGCTCTTCCTCGATGGACTTTATAAGTTCGCTCAGCCCGCCTACAGAGTTTTTGACAGGCGATATTATATCCCTCGTCAGGACCTCGGGCAGATCGTGGAACAGTCCTCCGAAAAAGTTGTTGTATTTGCGCTTTTCACACGAATCTATCTCCAGAGTCAGGATGTAAGAAAGCAGAGCGACTATCAGCATATGGCCGGCGACCGAAGTTTCCGGTATCCGCTGTGTCTGCGCCCACCTTTGCTGGAACCTGAGCTGGCCGATGAGGTTCAGGAAATCCCTGAGATCATCGCTGAAAACCAGCTTGCGGGCGCAGTCCAGGTCCTGGTGCTGTTCAAGCTGCTTTTGTATGTTTTTCTTCGTATCCTCTATCCCGTATAAACCCTTGCTGAACTGGTACACGATGTTGAACTCCCAGTTCGTCACGAAATAATGGGATGCTCTCAGGATCATTTTTTCATGCCGGCTGTAGTCCGGGTCGAAAAGGTACATCTCCATCCTTTCCCCGAAGCCCTGCTTTATGTCGCCCAGTCCAAGCTCATGGAGTTCTTTCATCACATGCCGGTTTATCTGCTCACCGTGCTTTTCCATAAGGACGTGGAAAATGGGAGGTTTTATATCCGTGAGCAGTATCCTTTGGAAGAACTCGAACAGCGCTCCCTCGATAAGCTTTATCCAGTCCACGGCACATGTCTCTTCCTCGAGCCTGCCGAGGACATAGGCGTAATAAAGTTTGTGGGCCTGCTTGTCCAGTTCCGTAAAGCCCTTGGCAGGCCTGATGTGATCGTTCCACCGCTGCATGCTCGCAGCCTGGTAAATGAATCTCAGGAAATTCTCTCTGACCATCTTGATATGCCTCCAGGTCCGGGCCGTGACACTGCCGGCCTGCAAATCCGCCGATCTGCCTGTTTGCTGGCCTGCCGGTGCACCGCGCAGTTTCGCAGGCCAGCCGCCGTCAGTTGAACGACTTCCAGAATTTTCCGTTCTTACCGATTATGTCTGAAATCTCATCGAATGTTATCATGAATGTCGGGAATCCAGCAGCATAAGGCGCTATCTCGTAAGGCCGGAAATACAGGTTCAGTCCCTTGTCGGTCACGTAGAACGGCTGATCGCTGCTTATACCGTCAAAAGCATCAGGGAAAATCAAGGCATCACCGGATTCCACCATTTCATTTATCTGCTTCCCGACGATCTCGGTCAGCACTTCCTCATAACTGCTGCCTTTCAGGAACAGGTCCTCAAGTTCGTAAAACTCCCCTGTCCTGGTATCGATATGTACATGCTCCATGTTCGGTGTGCCGTGGGCTGCACCGAACGGATACCAATACCCCGTTTCAGCAAGTACCAGCAGGTCCTTGCGGCTGAACACGACCGAAAAACCGCTTTCATAGTGGTAGTCCAGTATATCGGAAGGCTTGACCTTAATCGTGGAAATATCCGTCCACATCTCCCTCAGCTTCGCGTTGACATCGGCCTCCACTTTCAAATCGGCCATGTTGCCGAGAACCGGATAATAGACGAGGTAATCCACATTCGGTTTATATTTTTCCTCGAATACCTTTATACCGCTCTCCGTTCCCACCCAGGATACCGGCCTGTAGACGGTCTGGCCTTGTTTGTTTATGTAAAATGCCCTTTGATCGATATTTGCATAAATCAGCCCGTCAAGCACTTCCATCTCTCCTGCTCCTTCAAGGACTGGCAGGTTTTCGACTTTCTTTCCGGAAGTGTTTATGAAATATGTAGAAGTGCTGTCGGTCGCATAAGCTATCCCGTCGTTGAACCGGCCGACACTGTAGAACACGAAATCCGTCAGCAGATTGCCGTCGGTGTCCGCCAGCGCATATTTGCGGCCTGCGTAATAGTTGCCGGGATCCCTCGGGATGCCGAGCGCCACCCGGTTTTCTCCGAGCATCAGTATCTCGTCATACTGGGGTATTATTACGAACCTGCCGTTCTCGTCGATAAGGCCGTATATCTCCCTTCCGCCTCCCCATACCGATACCGGCGCCCTGTGGTCCCTGAAGCTTCCGGCAGTGACGAATGCCGGCTTTATGACCACGTTCCCGTTGGTATCGATATATCCGTACCTGCCGTCGTGGCTCTCCCTGAAGGCAGCCTTGCCGTCGGAAAAAGCGGACATTTCCCAGCATTCAAGCGTCTTGAGCGCCTTGCCCGATCTGTCGATCAGCGCATACAGCCCGTCATTCAGCTTGGCCGTAGCCCTGTTCCCCTCAAAACTGGTTGCATCTCCATAAATCGCAGGTATGACAGGTTTCCCGCTGCTATCGAGGTATCCGTAAAGGGCCTTGCCTGATTCTGTCATCGTTCGGTAAACAGCCCTTCCGCTCCTGTAATCGGCGATATATTCATACTTGTCTGATATGACTCTGCCGCTCTCATCCAGCACGACGCAACCGTCCTTATCCGATGCAATGGCAAGCCCTTCGCTGAATTCCCTGATGTGTTCATAAACCGGCTGAGCCACGTAATTCCCGTTGCGGTCGATGAGCCCGACCCTGTCACCGGTTCCGGCAATCGCCAGGCCGTTGCCCTGGAACCTGAAAGCCTGCGAAAATGCCGGTTGGATCACGAACATACCGGCACTGTCTATATAGCCCCATTTCGGATCGCCAAGGTAATTGTCCTTCGCCGGGTAAATGCCGGATATATGCCGGTCTGCCTGATCACTGCCGGCCGAAATGCCACCTGTCGTGCCGGCGGCAGGATCCTGCCCGTTACGGATGTCGCCGGTAAATTCCCTCCCCGGTCCACTGTCCTGCCCTTCGCGTATGCCATCATCCCGCACGCTGCATGATATGGACGCGAACAGCATCAATGCGGTCAGGAATATGCAGGCTGTTTTTTTCATGCGGATTTGAGCCCCCCTGAAAATGTTCCGATATTATTATATTATCACAACTCCCCGGATAAAAGCATCTTTCAGCAAATCACATCAGACATGCGCAGGTCCCCTTCGTATGATTCTATAGGAACTGTAAAGTCCGACACAGGAAGGAAAGGAGTATTGGATATGGACAGAAGGGTATACCTTTCGGACACCAATAAAAAAATAGCAGGCGTATGCGGAGGCCTGGGCGAGTACTTCGGCATAGACCCCACGGTCATCAGGCTCCTTTGGGTCATTTCAGTCTTTCTGGACGGCCTCGGCCTGCTCGCATATTTCATTGCATGGATCGTGATGCCGCGCCGCAGCAGATGCAATTATGACAGCTGGTGACAGTCACTCATGCCGGGTTGCTGCTTAAATGGCAGGATTTACACCCTGTTGCGCTCCGTCATATTCTGGTAAAATGAAAGAGTGTATTTTACCAGTCCGGCGGAGGAACCCTGATGGATCTTAAGGCATGGATCATTTCAGCGAACATGGGCCTTGGCCACCAGCGGGCCACCTATCCCCTCAGAGGAATGGCTCATGGCGGGATATTGCTCTTCGGCGAAGATGAAGTATGCCATAAAAAAGAAAAAAGGCAATGGACAATTTTCAGGAACACGTATGAAACCCTTTCAAGGACCAGCCAGATACCGCTCATCGGTCCTTACCTGTTCAGTCTGCTCGAGAAAATGCAAAACATATCACCGTATTATCCAAGGCGGGACCAGTCCGTTCCGTCGCTCCAGGTCAAGTCGCTGTACACGCTGATACGGCGCGGCATGGGAAGAGGTGTGGCGGAAAGGATCAGGGAAATGAGGCTGCCCGTGATAACTTCCTTCTATGCTGCTGCGATAGCGGCGGAAGAACTGACGGACCTGCCTGTCTACTGCATAATCTGCGACGCCGACATAAACCGCGTCTGGGTGGCAGAAAATCCCAGGCGGAGCAGGATAATTTACTTTGCACCCTGCGGGAGCGCCATGAGGCGACTCAAGGAATATGGAGTGCCCGATGAAAGGATCTTTCTTACAGGTTTCCCATTGCCCATGGAAAACATAGGGAAAAATATGGAGATCCTGCGCCATGACCTGGCCAGGAGGCTGATACGTCTCGATCCCACCAGGCGCTTCAGGATCATCCACGGAGATGAAGCGAGGTCCTATCTCGGCGACAGCTGGGATCCGGACATGGAGGCCGGCCCCCTGACGATCACATTCGCCGTCGGAGGTGCCGGAGCCCAGAAAGAGATTGCCGCCGGAGCGGTAAAAAGCCTTGCCTGCCTGATAAAGGACGGAAAGGTCAGGCTGAATCTCGTCGCCGCCCACAGGAAGGAAGTCAGGGACTATTTCGCAAAGCTGGTCGAAAAAAACGGTCTCTCAGCATCCGGCTGCATCCGGATAGTCTACAATCCCGATAAAAACGAATATTTCAGGCAGTTCAACACTTTGCTGCATGAAACGGACATACTGTGGACCAAACCATCCGAAATGTCGTTCTATTGCGGTCTTGGCCTTCCCATAGTGATAGCTCCGCCGATAGGGCCCCATGAAGTCTGTAACCAGCGCTGGCTCAGGGACCTCGGTGCCGGCCTTCACCAGGCGGAGCCGCAGTATTGCTCGGAATGGATCACTGACTATCTCGTGGACGGCAAGCTGTCACTGGCAGCGTGGGACGGTTTTCTGTACGCCAGGAAGCTCGGGGTCGAAAAAATCGCCGAGGTCCTGACGACGGGAAAGATGGAGCGGCACTATAACCCTCTGCTCAGGTAAAAAGCAGCGCCGGTAAGCAGGCACAGTTACCGCAGCAGTTGACCGGTATGATCTCAGCACTTGTACATCCTGGCCACAACGAAGGATTCAAGAGACCTTGGAACAAATCTCCTTAAAAATACAAGCAATTTGTAGCCCATTCCCACAGTTATGAAAGCCGGAGGGTTCTTTCTCCCTATTGCCCTGGCGACCGCTTTTGCAACAACTATGGGGTCGGGTCCGTTCATTTCGTCCCTTTCCATAACTGCGATGGATTCCCTGCTCTTCTGATAATATGCGGAACTTTCGCCGCCGGCTTCTGCAAACAGACGGTTGCCCGTAAAGCCGGTCTTCGTGTCACCCGGCTCCACCACACAGACCTTGATGCCGAACTGCCTGAGTTCATTGCGGAGCGAACCGCTCATCAGCTCGACCGCGGCCTTGGATGCGACGTACATGGACTGGAACGGTATCGGGAACAGGGCGCCTACCGATGAAATGTTTACTATGAGGCCTCTTCCCTTTTTCCTCATATGCGGGAGCACCTGCCTGATAACCCTGTGCACGCCGAAGAAGTTCGTGTCGAACTGCAGCATGGCTTCCTCGGTGGAGGTGTCCTCAACGGAACCGGCTATTCCCATCCCTGCATTGTTTATGACAATGCCTATCCCGCCTTCCCGGTCGATTATGTAATCCACGGCGGCCTTTACCGATTCCTCGCTGCAGACATCCATACGGATCATCGTAACGGTATTTCCGGCTGCATCCCCGCCATTTCCGTCAACACCATGCGCTGCAGCCTCCCGGGGTTCCGGCGCTTTCCTCGAAGTTCCATAGACCCTGAAACCCAGGCCGGCAAGATACTCAGCACAGCTTTTCCCGATACCGGATGACGCCCCGGTGACCAGAACGACATTGCCATAATGTTTTTTCATCATATATCTCCCCACTCTTATAAACTACCGGTATTTCCGGTAACTAATTATACCACAGCGGACCGCGGTTGTGGTCTGGACATTGCCAAATCGCAGTCCTGACCGGGTTTCCCTGGTCAGACGTTTTGTCTTGTGATAATCAGGTGCATCTGCAATATATACTTATTGTATATTATGTGGTAAAATGGTTGCAGCCCGGAATTTATACTTATGATACTCAATCGTGAAGGAGAGATCGTTTGGCTATGGATATCTTTGAAAAATGCTTTACCTACACCGATCACAAGGAAGTGATAGCAGCGGGTCTCTATCCCTATTTCCATGCCCTTGAAACCGGCCAGGATACTGAAGTCATCATTGAAGGAATAAAAACAGTAATGATAGGTTCGAACAACTACCTGGGACTGACCTCCGACCCCAGGGTCAAACAGGCCGCCATCGACGCAGTGAAGGAATTCGGTTCCGGATGCTCGGGATCAAGGTTTCTCAACGGAACGCTGACTCTCCACCTTGAACTGGAGAAAAAGATTGCCGAATTTCTCAATAAGGAAGCAGCACTTACGTTCAGCACCGGCTTCCAGACCAACCTGGGCATCATAACCGCCATCGCAGGCAGGAACGATTACATCCTGTGCGACAGCGAGAACCACGCCAGCATTGTCGATGCGTGCAGGCTCAGTTTTGCCAAGACGCTCAAATTCGAGCACAACAACATGGAAGACCTGGAAAGGCTCCTGTCCAAAATAGACGACAAGCATGGAAAACTCATCGTAGTGGATGGCGTATTCAGCATGGAAGGCGATATTGCGGACCTGCCGTCAATAGTGAAGCTGGCGAGGAAATACGGCGCAAGGGTAATGGTCGACGACGCCCATGGTTTCGGTGTGCTCGGCGAGCACGGAAGAGGTACGGCGGAACACTTCGGGCTGGAAGATGAAGTCGATATCGTAATGAGCACATTCAGCAAATCCCTCGCAAGCCTCGGTGGTTTCGTAGCTGCAAAGCAGGAAGTCATCGACTATATAAAGCACAATTCCAGGCCGTTCATATTCTCTGCGTCCATTCCGCCGGCAAACGCGGCCGCAGCCATCGCCGCGCTGGAAATAATCAGGTCCGAGCCCGAACGGGTCCAGAAGCTCAGGGATATTTCCTATTACATGAGGCAAGGCTTCCGGAAGCTCGGCCTGCCTATCTACGAATCCAACAGCGAGATCACGCCCATCGTGCCGGTCATGACCTACGAGAACGAACCGACCCTCGTCGTAACCAGGATGCTGCGCGAAGAAGGCGTTTATGTGAACCCTGTTTTGTCACCTGCTGTAAAACCTGGCCTCTGCAGGATCAGGACCAGCTACACGGCAACTCATACGAAAGAGCAGCTCGATTATGCGCTTGAAGCATTCAGGAGGGTATTCGAGAAGCTGGGGACCCTGGGAGCCGCAGCAGGAAAATAAAGAACTGCCACTTAATGGGGTGCTCCCGTGAATACTGGACCGGAAAGCCATGGACTTAAGCCGGCTGCAGGATACATGGGACAGTCCGGACAGTCCGCAAAAAACGGTAACGACACCTGGAAGCACGTCAGCAGAAGTACATACAAAGAGAGGCTGCCGTTTATGGCAGCCTCTCTTATGCATTTCTTTATACAACTCTATTATAGCCGTAAAACATTATTCACAACGGCCATAATGCGCCTGTGCCCGGTTTATTCATGCGCCACGGTAAAAATGACATCCCGTACGATGCATCCTACACTCCTAAAATGTTCATGCCGCAATCCACATGCAAGGTCTCGCCCGTTATGCCCTTCGACATGTCGCTGAGCAGGAATACGGCAGCACCCGCTATTTCCTCAGGCTCGACGTTCTTCCTCAGCGGCGCCCTCTGGCGGGTAAGCTCGAGTATGCTGCTTAAATCCTTGATACCTCTCGCCGACAGGGTCTTCACCGCACCTGCGGATATCGCATTCACTCTTATCCCGGAAGGACCGAGATCTTCCGCGAGATATCTCACTCCGGCTTCAAGGGCCGCCTTTGCCGCACCCATCACGTTATAGCCATGCACGACCTTTTCCGCACCCATGTAACTCAGCGTTATTATGCTGCCTCCTCCGTCCATGAGCCCGGCGGCTCTTCTGCTGACCGCGATGAGCGAGTATGCGCTGATGTCCATTGCAAGCGCGAAACCGTCACGCGACGTGTCCACGAACCTGCCCTGCAGTTCTTCCGCCCTGGCAAACGCGATCGCATGAACAAGGCCGTGTATCGTGCCATACCTGCTTTTTACCGATTCAAAGAAATTATCGATATCAGAGTCGGATGCCACATCCAGCTGGAAGGCAGCGGCGCCGTCCAGTTCCTTTGCCAGGGCTTCAACGTCTTTTTTCTCCCGTTCGCCAAGGTACGTCAGTATCAGCGACGCGCCTTCCCTGTGGGCGGCCGTGGCTATTGCCCAGGCAATGCTCCACTTGTTCCTGACGCCCATTATCACGATATTTTTACCCTTCAGTAAATCGCTCATTCAAACTCTTCCTCCTGCCGTGTATGTATTTTGTTCGGTAACATATTCATAAATATGGAATCCCTCTCGTCATATTATATCATATAAAATGCTCCAGCGCCAGTTTTTCAAGTATTTCTTTTTTATTGAGTTCCGGTTCATTTATTACCCTTTCCAGCAGATGCTCAAGCACTTTCCCTATTTCGGCCCCTTCCCTGAAACCCAGCCGCTTAAGGTCATCGCCGTTTATTTTGAGTTCTTTCAGGCTCAGGCAGTATCCGCTTTCCAGCAGCGATCTGAACACTGCTTCAGTCCTTTCCAGCTGACGCAGTTCTTCCGGGACATCCTGGCCGTCTGCCTCACGATGCCATTCTCCAGGGATATTGCCCGTGCAGCGGCAACTCCCTGAAGCTGCCATGCGGGCGATTTTTTCTTCTGAGGCTGCTATGTGGGCCCTCTTTGCTTTCAGTATATCCGCGAATCCATCCCTGCCCGTCCCGATCACGGCTCGTGCAACGGCAGCCTTTTCTGGCCTGATTTCCATGCCGAGATGCCTGATGATATGCAGTATTCTTTCCCTGCTTTTATTGTCGAACTTCAGCCGGCGCAGTACCATATCCGCGGTTTCAGGGGCATCCGCAGGTCTTCCTCCTTCCACAGCGTCTGCAGGTCCAGGCAGACCTCCGTTCTCCGCATTTGCCGCGTTTACCGTGTTTGCTGCATGGCCCGCCCGTATTCCGTCTCCCGGAAGTTTCCCGGCTCCTGCATAGCCATCTCTGCTACGGCAGGCTTCTGTGCATCCTCCCGCATCATGCAGCAGCATTGCCCAACGGAGGCACACATCCTTTTCCGCAGCGCTGACCGAGCGAAGTATATGCTCGCCGGCGCCGGTCCGGCAGCCAACCTGGCCGGCACGGCTGCAGCCGGAACCTGCAAGGCTTCCGCCCGGACGAAAGATTTTGTCCAGTTCCGGCATTATATGCCCAAGGAGGCCCGTATCGTGAAGGATCATGAATTTCATCGGATCGTCCGAAACCAGGATCCCAGTCAATTCTTCCCTGATCCTTTCGGCACTGATCCTGGATATCAGGCCGCTGTTTCGCCTGATCCCTTCAAGAGTACCGTCTTCGATCCCAAACCCCAGCGTCGATGCGAACCGCACGGCCCGCAGCATGCGCAGGGCATCCTCGCTGAACCGGTTCGACGGGTTGCCCACGGTCCGTATTATCCTCCGCGAAATATCCTTCATCCCTCCAAAAGGGTCGATGATGCCTTTTTCGGGATCCCATGCCATGGCATTTATAGTAAAGTCCCTCCTGCGCAGGTCATCTTCGATCCTCGAGGTGAACTCCACCCTGTCAGGGTGCCTGCCGTCGGTATACCTGCCGTCAACCCGGAACGTAGTCACTTCATAGTTACTTCCGTTCAGCACTACCGTCACGGTACCATGCTTTATCCCTGTATCCACGGTTTTATCAAATAACCTGCCAACCTCCGCGGGATGAGCGTCGGTCGCGATATCCCAGTCCTTCGGTTCCCTGCCCATGACGGCGTCACGGATGCATCCGCCTACCGCATACGCCTGGTAGCCATGCCTGTGAAGCTCTTTGATTATCAGGGCCACATCCTCAGGAAGAACGATCCTTATCACCGCATCACCCCGTGTGAATCTGTCTTTGTCGTGCATTTGCCCGTATACTTTTCATGACAGGCTCCGCCAACAAGCTTATACTTCGATTATATAAAACCCCCGGCTGTGTTTGAAGCTTTTTCCCGAAAAAACCCGGAGGGCCGGGATGAACCGCATGCACGTTCCATTGACAGTCGCACTCCAATGTAGTATATAAAATCATGGAGTATATATTTGTTAATGTAATATGAGATTATTTTCTTATCGCAACATATAATCCAACCAGGCAAAGTAGTGCAGATATATAACCTTCCATTGCTGTTTTGGATCATATAATGATCAGTACATTTTTATCGCAAGACTGCCTCTTACCTGTTATTGGTTATGGAGCAAAATCCAGGGAGGTATGTCGACTGGTGGACCAGATTTACTTACTCCGATAAAGGAGGATCAAATATGCCTGCAAAGAACCTTATAAATGTATTGCTCACAATGCTTATAATACTGGCCCTGCTGCTTCCGTTGAGCGCGTGTTCCCCTCAGACGGAATCTCCCGAAAAGGAAACGATCAAACAGATTGCCTGCGGTGATGAATTCACCCTGATCCTGTATGACACGGGAAAGGTCCGTGCTGTCGGGAAAAACACCTCAGGCCAGCTGGGTGTCGGCGACTTCGAAGACCGCTACGAGCTGACCGAAGTTTTGCTTCCTGAAGCTATAGCACGTATCGGGGCAAGCGATGACTGTGCCTACGCTTTGTCCGAAAACGGTACACTTTACGTCTGGGGCGACAACCGTTACAGGCAGGCTGCCGACACGTCGGATTTGGCAGTGTGCACCCCGACACCCCGCTCGTATGGGATTAGGCGATTTCTGTACTAGTTAGCCGGAGCCGCTCTGTTTCGTCAATAAACATACATTCGAACACAATTGAATATTTGAAAAAATATAACTTTTTGAAACAAATCCAGCTGCTGCCACGTCTGTATACTGTAATACATAACGGCGGCAGTTTTAGTTTGCCGTTCCGGAATGAAAGGTAAGGTTGAGATGTATGATCAAAATCAGGGATCTTTTCCGCAATAAAGCTGCTATAACAGTCACGGCTGCCGTGCTCCTTCTTGCGGCGGCCGTGGTCACTGCCGCGCTGACAGGCCTGTTCGGCGGTACAGGCAAATCCACGGGAGATAAAGATAAAGGTGCGGGCCTGCCTGACGGCAGTCATGCCGATACTGTCCGGTATGCGGAGTTGCTGGATTCGATAGTCGAAATCTCGGCAGCTGACCAGGACAGCCTGGGCGTCAGCACCACGTCGTCATTCAGGCTGCTGTTCAGCAGGGATACGGATGAGAAAGCGATCGCCTCTTCCCTTAGCGTGGAACCAAAGCAGGATTTCAGCTTAACCAGGGTCTCCGCAAAGGAGTTCAGCCTTGAATTCAGCGAGCCCATGGAAAGCAATAAAATATATACTTTCACGCTGAACGACAGGGACAACGGAGCTAAAAAATCATGGGCTTTCCAGACCAAAAAACAGCTCAGCGTGGTCCGGACACTGCCCCGCGACAGGGCGATCTATGTTCCTGTCAATTCCGGCATCGAGATCACATTCAGCCACAGCGATATAGAAAATGCGGAAGAGTGCTTCGAAATATCCCCCAAAGTCAACGGCAGCTTCCAATGGAACAAAAAGACACTGGTCTTCGTTCCCGAAAACCTGGAATATGACACCATATACACCGTGACAATAAGGAAAGGCGTACGTGCAAAAGGCAGCGAAGAAACGCTGCAGAGCGATTACACCTTCAAATTCCAGACAGAACGCCCTCCGACTACGAAAACGTACTTCGACTTTGCCGAAGATTACTACAATTTCCTCCCCGGGACGGTACCCGCCCTGGAGGTCTACACCATGTGGGATATAAGCGGAAAAGAAGTACCAGTTGAATTATACAGTTTCCCGGATGCGGAAAGCTTCATGAACGCCTTGCGGAAGGCGCATTCCAGGCCATACTGGGCTGTCAGGGACGACAGCGAAGACTATGGCGTAAATGCGCTGGAGAAAACAGCATCGATGAACTGCTCCATCACAAGGCGGAACACTGATAACCACTGGAGCAGAAGCTACCTCGTCCTGCCCTCGTCGCTGCAGGAAGGATATTACCTGGTGGCTGTCGACATCGACGGAGACAAGTATTATGTCCCGATGCAGATAAACAGCACCTCGGTGTATATAATGACGGCAGGCAACAAGTATCTTGCATGGCTGAATGATGCAGCTACGGGGCAGCCCATGTCCGGCGCCGTGTTCAGGCATGAAAGCGGAGCTTCCGCCGTATCGGACAGCAACGGTCTTGCCATGTTTGACTCACCTGGCAATATGACCGACACCGGGTATGAACTCTTCCTTATAGAGCCAAAATCCAAACTCCCGTTTGTCGCCTGCGTTCGAAACAACTACTCGGCCTATCACTGGAACGGCAATTACTACGGATCATATGTGACAGATATATACTGGACTTACATGTATACCGACAGAAGCGTGTACCTTCCCAGGGATACCGTCAACGTATGGGGCGTCATAAAGCCCAGGGACGGAGCCGCCATCGGCAGCGAAGCCGTGCTGGAGCTAATCGGCTACAAATGGACTGTACCGGCGACCGGCGAGACACCTGCGATCACATCGCAGAAGATAACGCTGTCGCCTGAAGGCACCTTCACAGGGAGCCTTAAGATATCGAATTTCGATCCGGGCGGATATACTGTCCGCGTAAGGATGGGTGATGATGTACTGGTCAGCCGGTACATTTCGGTGGAGGAATACACCAAACCGGTATATACCATAGAGGCAAAGCCTGATTTCAATTACATGTTCGCATGGGAAACCGTGAATTTTGACATCACTTCCTCCTTCTTCGAAGGCACCCCGGCATCAGGCATGAAACTCGACCACAGCACACTGATAGACTACAAGACATTTGACAGCGGCGTACTGACATGCGACGACAATGGAAAAGCATCAGTGTCCGTCCGCCCTCTTACTGATGAAAAGAGCTGGAGACCCCAGGTGCTGGAATTCTCGCTTGTCAACAGCGACGCCGAAGAACAGCAGGTAAGGGAAAGCCAGCGCGTCTATGTCTTTCCCAGGGATACCATGATAGAGGTAAGTTCAAAAGCAGAAGGCAGCAAAGGTACCGTATCCTTTGCCACCAGCATGATCGACATTTCCGGCCTTAAAGCCGGCGGTTCGGGCTATCCCGGAGTCGACGACTACAGGGGCAAAAGCGTCGATATGCCGGTAAAGGCAAAGCTTTACGAGATCTACTATGTCGCCGAAAAGACAGGCTACTACTATGACCATATAAATAAGGTGCGGCGTGACACGTATACCTACCGCCAGGTTGAGGACCTCGTATCCGAATACAGCTTCACCACCGTCGACGGCAAGTATGAAATACAGTACCCATACGACAGGACCAAATCCTATAAGCTGGTGATATATGCATCCGATTCGCAGGGCCGCCCCATCGAAGTGACGGAGTACCTCTACAACTGGGACGCGTTCGACCCGTACAACGAAAAGAAATATGTACTGTCTCAGTCCGACTACTACAAACCATACCGGACCGGAGAAACGGTCAGGGCTGAAGTGAGATACAATGACGATGAGCAGTTCGAGGGCAAAAACAGAAGATACCTGTTTGTCAGGATGCGAAACGGGATCGTCGACTGTACGGTCTCTGAAAACGCAGTGTACGAATTTCCGTTCGAAAGCAGCTTCATACCGAACATTTACGTCAAAGCCCTGTGCTTCGACGGCGCCGGGATATATGATGCCGGCATGAACCTGTACAGGTACGATTTCAATGAAAAAAAGCTGGACATCAGCATAACGCCCGACAGGCAGAGCTATAAGCCCGGAGATGAAGTGAGGCTGTCGGTGGACGTGAAAGACGCTTCCGGAAACCCTGCGGCTGCAGAAGTCAATATAAGCGTAGTGGATGAGGCGTATTTCGCCCTGTACGGGCAAAGCGCGGATATACTCGGTGAACTGTACGGAATATGCATCAACTCCGGCCTGATCTCGGAATACCTGTCATATAAACCCTTGCCGGAAAACGAAAGCCCGGGAGCGGAAATGGGCGGAGAAGGCGGCGACTCCAGTATCCGCAAAGATTTCAGGGATACCGCGCTGTTCACCACGGTCAGAACTGGCGCAGACGGCAAGACTGAAGTCACATTCAGGCTGCCTGACAACCTGACTTCCTGGAGGATCACCTGCCAGGCGGTCACAGGCGATCTCCGGGCGGGGACCAGGACCGCCAATGTATCTGCAAAGCTCCCGTTCTTCGTGGATTCCATATTCAACAAGTCGTTCATAACCGGGGACAGTCCTTCGATACTTGTAAGGGCCAACGGAGAGGAACTTCCCGTTGGCGCGGAAGTGGACTTCAGGGTTACCCTCATCCCGGAAAACGGGACTGCCAGGACTTTCACGGCAAAAGGCACTGCAAGGCTGAACACTGAGATACAGCTCGGATCCCTTGACGCAGGTAACTATACCGTCAGGATCGAAGGCACATACGGCAGCCGCAGGGATGCCATGGAACGCAGCTTCAGGGTCAGCGACAGCCTCCTGGAGACCTCTGTGACCGATTTCATACCCCTGACCGACGGCATATCCCTGGCGACCGACGCAAAAGGCCTTACGACCCTGACGATCTTCAACGAGGATTCATGGGTCCTCTACAACGAACTGCATTCGCTCTACTGGCAGAACTGGGGACGCAGGCTCGACCAGGTACTCGCGAGGAAGATCGCGGTGAAACTGCTGAAAAACTACTTCAATGAGGATGTCTATTACGAAGAGGAGTTTGACCTGCAGCATTACCAGACCTATGACGGCGGGCTCGCACTCCTGACCTATGACAGCAGCAGCCCCGAACTGTCTGCCAGGATGTGCTCGCTGGCTGCAGACAGCGTGGACAGGAACGGCCTTGCATCCTACTTCTACGGCCTGATCGAAAACGCAAACACAGTGACTGAGGATGTGATATACGCATATTGGGGGCTTGCGGCGCTCAAGGAGCCTGTACTGCTGGATATCAGGTCGCTGCTTGCCTCTGAAGGCCTGGACATGAAAACCAGGCTTGCTCTTGGCGTTGCGCTGGCAGAAGCCGGTGACCACAAGGGAGCCGCGCAGATTTACAGCGAGTATATGTCATCTGTCGCGACCGTCACCGAGACCTACGCATGGCTGGAAGCCGGAAGCCGGGATGACAGTATCGACGCTACGGCGCTGTGCGCACTGATAGCCATGAAGATAAACGCTCCGGAAAAGATGAAGCTGTTCAGATATATCTCATCCAACTCGACGTCCATGCTCCTTGTGAACATGGAAAGGATGATATTCGTAACGAACCATATCAAGGATGCGAACCTGACAGGCAGCTTCACCTACGAACTCGATGGAGTCAAAAAGACAGTGGAACTGAAAAAGGGAAGCTTCTTCAGGCTGATACTTACCCCTGAAAAGCTTGCTTCGATAAAATTCAGCAACATCAACGGCAGAATAGTCGCGGCGCGTTCATATACGATGCCTGTGAGCGAATCAATGAGATCCGCGGGCAATCTGGTATCGATAAGCAGGACTTATGAGACACCGGGCAAAGATGGCCCCGGGACTGCCTTCGACCGTTCTGACACCGTCAAGGTGACATTGACGCTGCGATTCGGTGAAAATGCCCCCGACGGGTACTATGAGGTCACCGACGTGCTCCCTGCCGGCCTGAGGTACACCCATGCCTGGTATATCGATAAGGACACCAGGGGCAATGCAATGTGGCATTATCCTTACGAAGTCACAGGGCAGAAAGTCGTTTTCGGCTGTTATTACAACAGGAATTACAATCACAGGGCTTACAGCATCACGTATTTCGCCAAAGCGGTGTCGCCTGGCACATACACGGCAGACAGCGCTGCCGTACGCCATACGGACAGCGACATTGCAGGCTTCACTCAGACTGAGCAGATAACGATAAAGAAGTAGTCGCAGCGGAATGGAGGCAGGCAGGTTGAAGAAATACCGCAACAGAATTTCATCTGTACTGGTACTGGCATTGACAGCCGCTGTACTTGGCCTGCTTGCCGCCGGCGCGGCGTCGGGCCGGATCGGCCTTTCTCCGCTCCCGGAAGCACACGGGATCCCGGTGTCGCCCGGAAACCCTGCAGACCCGCATCCATCCGGTCCGGTACATGAACCGGAACCGACTGATCCGGCATCGGGCTCGCTGGCATCGGATCAAACGGTCCGGAATGGAGCGACTGTCCCGGAATCCGGCAGCAAACACGGCGTAAGAAGTGCCCGGCTGCTCAGATGCATGCATTACAATGAAAATGATTTCATGAGATCCGTCAACGACAGGTCGCCGGCCTCGGATTCACTGTTCGAAATAAATGAGGATCCGGGTACAGGTCCCATAATGGGCGGCATCGTACCGCACCATCTGTTGGCCCGCAGGCTGATAGCGGACTTTTTCCGTACGCTTGCCGTGGACCCGCCCCAAACAGTGATCGTCGCCGGTCCGAACCACAAACTTGAAGGTATCAGCAAAATACAGTTTTCTTCGGCAGACTGGGGCACTCCTTTCGGCATCCTGGAAGCAGATACACGGATAACGGCCCGGCTGGCTGAAGAATACGGCGCCGCACATAATGACGACCTGTTTGAGAACGAACACTCAGTGTCGTCTCTCGTTCCATATATAAAGTACTTCCTGCCGGAAGCAAAAATCGTTCCCGTGCTGCTCCATGGAAGCCTTTCGCCGGAAGAAGCCAGGAAGCTGGGTTCCCTGCTGGGCGGGATCATATCGGATAATCCGGGTACGGTCATGATAGCTTCGATAGATTTCTCCCATTACCTCAGCGCACCGGAAGCGGACGAGATGGACATGATCACCTGGAAAGCCGTCAGTTCATGGGACCTGGACTCGATAAGCCGGATGGGAAACGACAACCTGGATTCTGTCCCGTCTATGACCGCCCTGATGACTGCGATGGATGCAGTATCTGCAAAGGATATCCGGATGAAAGGGCACAATAACTCTTCGCGCATAACGAAAAGCGGTTACGACTACACGACCAGCTATTTTACAATGTTTTTCAGAAAGCACGGACAGGACAGCACATTGCCATAAATTACAAGAATTTTTTGGCAGCAAAATCGATTTTTGAAAAAAACTGATTAACATTTTCAGTGATTACGGGTATAATAAGGCTAAGCAAACAATATTGTCAAGAAAGCGAGATTGCATATACAAATGAGATGGCTTGAAGTAAACAGCTCCCAACCGCTGAAAGGCAAGATCAGGATCCCTGGTTCCAAAAACAGCTCTCTCGCACTGCTGGCAGCCAGTTGCCTGGCTGATGAACCTGTACATATTTCGAGAATCCCTGACATTTCAGATATACAGATCGTATTCAGAATAATGAAAAGTATCGGCGTATCCATAAGCGGCGGCAACGGATTGTATACGATCGATCCTTCGGGCATCCATACGGCCGATATCGATCCGGCCCTGTCGTCCGCATTCCGTGCCGCTTATTATTTTGTCGGTGCGCTGCTGGCGAAATACCGCCGCGTGTCTATTGGATACCCGGGAGGCGACAATTTCGTATCCCGCCCCATCGACCAGCATATCAAGGGTCTCAGGGCTCTCGGTGCGAGAGTGGAGATGCATGAGGACCACTACGTGGTCGAGGCGGATCAGCTCAGAGGAGCGGAGATATTCTTCGACGTCATGACCTGCGGGGCTACTGTGAATGTCATGCTGGCTGCCGTACTCGCAAAGGGCAGGACGACACTGTACAACGCCGCAAGGGATCCGGAAGTCGTCGACACTGCTGTCATGCTCAACAAGATGGGCGCCAGGATATACGGCGCAGGTACGGATACGATCAGGATCATCGGGGTGGACCGACTTGGCGGCTGCACCCATACCCCCGCTCCCGACCGGCTCATTGCTGGGGCTTATCTTATCGCGGCCGGCGTTACAGGCGGGATAATCACTATTGAAGACGTCATACCGAAGCACCTTGAGCCATGTATGACAAAGCTTTCCGAGATAGGCCTGTCATTCGAACAGAAGGAAAACAGCATAACCGTGGATGGTACCGGCAGGATCAGGGCTGCAAGGATCCGCACGGGAAAATACCCGATGTTTGAGAGCGATTTCCAGCAGCCTGTCACAACACTTCTCCTGAAAGCACACGGAAGGAGCACCATATCCGACAGGGTCTACCCCATGCGCTTCAACCACGTGGAGCAGCTCAGGAGGATGGGCGCTGACATCGAGGCCGTTAACGGCACCGCACGCATCAACAGCTTCAGGAAACTCACCGGCACCTGGGTGCATGCGGCAGACATAAGGGCAGGTACTGCACTTGTGCTGGCAGGCCTCATGGCTGAAGGCACGACGAGGATCACAGGTGTTGAACACATCGAAAGAGGATATGAAGATATCGTAAGGGATTTCCGGCAGCTTGGCGCTGACATCTCCCTGGTCACCGGCAGCATGCCAGGTACAGGAGACGCAATGTTGCTGGACATTTAGCTGAAACAGTTCCGATGCCTTATGATGCCTGGCACTTGTACCTGATTTGCATTCGCACAGGATCTGAAAAAAACCCCGGGGCCGCATGGGCACCCGGGATTTTCTATATAAAACGGGGACGGCGCCCCGTTGGAGCCAGCGCTTACTGGTCCGCAACCACCGGCATCACTTTTCCTCGCCGAATGTCAGGCTTAAATTCACTTTCTTTCCGTTCCTGTCGACAGTGACGGTAACTGTATCGCCAGGTTTGTATGACTCTTTTATTTTGTCCAGGTCCTGGACTGTCTCGACAGTTTTGCCGGCCATCGCCACTATTATGTCTCCCCTTCTGATCCCGGCTTTCTCGGCCGCGCTGCCGGCGATCACATCGGTCACATATATCCCCTTGGGGATCCCGTAGTAGCTGGCATATATGCTCGTTATCTCCTTTCCGGAGATGCCGATATACGGCCTGCCCCTGACATATCCATATTTTATGAGCTGCTCCACTACAGGCCATGCGTCGTTTATCGGGATCGCGAACCCAAGGCCTTCCACACCGGAAGCCGCTATTTTCGCAGAGTTTATGCCTATCACCTTGCCCTGCGAATTGAGCAGCGCACCTCCGCTGTTTCCTTCATTTATCGCTGCGTCGGTCTGTATGACGTTCATCGTCCTGCCATTTATCTGGATGGACCTGTTCAGCGCACTTATTACTCCGACTGTAACAGAGCCTGCGAACTCCATTCCAAGCGGATTGCCGATCGCAACGGCCAGTTCACCTACTTCAAGCTTCGACGAATCGCCGAGTTCCGCCACCGGTAGGTTTTTCATGTCTATCTTGATGACCGCAAGATCCGTTTTCTCATCTCCGCCCCTGAAAGTGGCTTTTGCTTCCCTTCCGTCAGGCAGGAACACTTCGAGTATGGTCCTCGACGCTGTCCCCTGTTTCGGGTCGGCCCCGGATACGACATGGTAGTTCGTCATTATGTATCCGTCCTTGCTGATGATTATTCCTGAACCTTCACTGACAGAGCCGTTCGTGAACCCGAAATAGTTGGTCCTGGTCCCGGATACGGTCATCCTTATGCCGACTATGGAAGGGCCCGCCTTCTTGGCGATTGCGGTTACAGTAGATCCGGCCTGCACAGCTGCGCTTACCAGGCTGTCAGCTTTGCTGACGGAATGCAGCATATCACGGCCCGGATCCTCAGGCACAGTGCTTTCATCCGCTCCGGCCGTCCCGTGCGCTGCTTCGCCTGCTCCGCTGCTGCTGTCCGCGGTATCTCCCCCGCTGTCCTTAAGTCCGGTGCCCAACCTCAACTCGTCCCAGCCATCAGAATTCCCGCCTGTCTGCATGTCCGCGAAGGACCGGCGGACGCTGTCAAGCTCTGCAGCAAATCTATTGTAAAGCACCGTTCCGACAACATAGCCGCTTACCAGTGAAGACACCAATATTAGGGCGATCGTTGACAATACCCTCCGCTTACCGGAAGGACGCCTTTTCTGCCAGTAATAGTTATCGTAGTTGTAACTGCTGTACATGGTAGACCTCCTCTCTGCATGAAAGCCATATTTCTTCCTGTTTTCAAACTAATATTACCCAAATATTATTACGAATTCTCGAAATTATTTTGAACAAAGTGTTAAGATGAAATTAAAATTCTTTTACATCCAGGCCTGGATGTAAGATCTTATCGGTTGGCAAAATTATCTGTCGAAAATGAGAGATTTGTAAAATGCAAGGTATTCCCTCAGGTACGCCGATGCTTTCGTGCCGGATGACCCTGCGGCAAGGGCGCGGGCTTTGATTCCGTTTCTTTTTGCCAGCATCCTGGAACGGAATATGTGGTACCTGTTCGTCACAAAAGTGATCTCGCCTGTAAAGTTTCCTTCCCGCTGCTCTATCAGCTTTTTGGAAAACCTGAAGTTTTCCATCGTGCTTGTTGCGCCGGTTTCCTTTATGATCCTGTTTTCGTCGATCCCGTTAGCGACAAGGTAGCGGTACATCGCCTCAGCTTCCGTGATGTCCTCTCCTCTGCCCTGTCCGCCTGAAACGATCACGATCGTATCGGGGTATTTCCTGAGGTATGCGATGCCTGTGTCAAGCCTTTGGTACAGCGCTTCAGACGGCGTCTCTCCATAAAGTTCGGCGCCCAGTATGATCAGGTATTCTGTCCGGGCTTCAGGATCGGATGTCCCGCCAAAAGTGATCAGCGCCATCACAGCCATGAACTGCAGTATAAAAGCAGCCAGCAGGATAATGACGATCTTCCCGGTATTTGTCTTCCTTCTGACCCTGGAAATCACTTTTGCCTCTTTTATCGCTCTCAAGACAAACCCCCGTAAACAGAAAACTGCAGGTGTCACGATAAAACACCGGCAGTTTCTATTATACCCGATTTCCCATCATTTTTCCACTCGCCGTTTTCCTTCCGCCGCTTCCGTAACTGCTGCAGTTATCAAACATCCATCCTCTTTACGGTGTGGCGCTCTACAAGTGTAGCAGGCAGGAGCAGTTTCCCGGTTATACCTTCACTGCCGGAGATCCTGGCCAGAAGCATGTTTACCGCTTTCCTGCCCATGTACTCCCTTCTCACCCGCATCGTGGTCAGTTCAGGCTCTATCTGGGAAGCTCCGCTTATATCATCAAACCCTATGACGGAAACTTCCCCGGGTATGTCGACTCCCATCTGTTTCAAAGCCTTGCACAGCGTGATGGCCGCTGCATCGTTGCAGCAGACGAAGCCGGTCGGAAAATCCCCTTCCACCGATATGTGCCGCAGGAGTTCCGCCAGTTCTTCCGCCGTGACTATCTCCGGGCAGTCTGTCAGGGCAGCACAGTGGAGGGGCATCGTCAGCCCTGCATTCTCAAGCGCTTTTCTGTAGCCCATATACCGGTCATAGAAGCTCACTGAAGCGTGGATTTCCCCAAAGAAGGCAATATTCCTGTGTCCGTTGGCTATAAGGTGCCCGGTGGCCGCATAACCGCCGCAATGGTTATCAGTCAGCACACAGTCGGCCTCCATGTCGTCGAAGTAGTTGTCTACCATGACAACTGGCAGTCCGGTTGCCTTGAGTTTCAGTACCATATTCCGGCTGACCCTGCCCAGTGTGATTATCCCTGATATCATCCCTTCCCGTATGCAGTTCGGGATCTGCGGGTCTTCCCCGGTATCGTCATAATAGTGTAGGATCGTGTTCATATTGCTTTTCTTCGCCTCATCCTCGATCCCCATCTGTATGCTGCTGAAAAAGTCGGGAGAGGCCTGTGTGCTCCTGGGGATGACCAGGCACAGGTTCCTGCTTTCAGGAACACTTTTGCCCGAAGATTTGTAGCTGTACCCCATCCTGGCAGCCGTTTCGACAACCAGCCGCCGAGTCTTCTCACTGATACCTCCGGTTCCCCTCAGCGCCAGCGAAACGGTGTTTTTCGATACACCGAGCTTTTTTGCTATCGTCGCCATCGTAACCTTACCGGACATAGTACCTCCTTGTCGGTGGAAACTCGTTCATCACCATTTTACCACTTTACTGACAACTTGTCATCTGATAATATAATATTACAAACATCAATATGTAATGTTACTAAAAGGAGGCAGCAAGCATGGGTATAATCGGCAGGCCATTGAAAAACATGCCCTGGGAGGACAGACCGGGCGACTGCAAAGGCGTTGTGTGGAGATACAGCGGCAATCCCGTAATAGACCGCAACCCCACTCAGCACTGTGGAAGGGTATACAACAGCGCAGTGATACCGTATGGGAACGGGTTCGTCGGGATCTTCAGGGCCGATCACACGGACGGTAAAGCCAGGCTCCATATTGGACGCAGTGACGATGCGATACACTGGGAAATAGATGACGAACCGATCAGATGGAAAGACGAAGAAGGAAAGCCGTATGACCCCAATTATGCCTATGATCCCCGGCTCGTGGAAATCGACGGCGTTTACTATATTATCTGGTGTACCGATTTTGCCGGTGCGGCGCTCGGTCTTGGCATGACCACGGATTTCAGGGAATTCATAAGGCTCGAGAATCCCTTCCCTCCTTTCAACAGGAACGGAGTCCTTTTCCCCAGGAGGATAAACGGGAAATACATGCTGCTAAGCAGACCCAGCGACAGCGGCCACACACCGTTCGGCGACATATTTATCAGCGAAAGTGCAGATCTTAAGTACTGGGGCAGGCACAGGCGCGTGATGTCCAGGGGCGGAAGAGGATGGTGGCAGAACACCAAGATCGGGGCAGGCCCTGTGCCCATCGAGACCGATGAAGGATGGCTGCTCTTCTACCACGGAGTCACAACGACATGCAGCGGCTATGTTTACAGTATGGGTGCCGCGATACTCGACAGGGACAACCCCTCCATAGTACGGTACAGGTGCGCCAATTACCTGCTGGCCCCTGAAAAACCGTACGAAACCACGGGTTTTGTCCCGAACGTGGTCTTCCCGTGCGCTGCGCTGCATGACGCCGAATCCGGAAGGATAGCTATCTATTATGGGGCAGCGGATACATATGTCGCACTTGCATTTGCACAGGCGGACGAAGTGGTGGAGTACATAAAGAGCAATTCCGAAGCAGTATATGGAGACGATATCGAATACAGATGACACGAGGTGCGGCAATGCTTTCTGCTGTATGGCAACTTAAAGAACAGGCTGAGAATGAATTAAGATCGAACATACTGGATTTCTGGTGCAGACACGCTGTGGACAATGAGAACGGCGGTTTTTACGGCTATATCTCCGGGAACCTCGATACGGATGCCCTGCATGACAAGGCATCTGTATTGAATGCCCGTATACTCTGGACATTTTCGGCGGCATACAGGCTGTACGGGGATAAAAAGTATCTCGAAATGGCAGCCCGTGCTTACGAATACATCCGGGACCGCTTCATAAACCGCGAACACATGGGTGTATACTGGATGCTCGATCACACGGGCATGCCGAAGGATACGAAAAACCAGGTATACGCCAATGCGTTCGTCATATACGGCCTGTCGGAATACTACCGCGCTGTCGGAGACGATTCAGCGCTGGAACTGGCCATTGGCCTGTACAGGACCCTGGAACGGCATGCAAGGGACAAAAAGCACGGCGGCTACCTGGAAGCGCTCGCCTGCGACTGGTCTCCCCTGTCCGACATGAGCCTGAGCGAAAAAGACATGAATGTACCGAAATCGATGAACACGCATCTGCATGTCCTCGAGGCCTACACTAACCTGTACAGGGTCTGGAAGCCGGATGAGCTCAGGGAAAGCCTGAAGGCACTGCTTGAAACCGTGCTGGACCACATAGTCGACAGCAGCACCTGGAGTTTCAGGCTTTTCTTCGGTATGGACTGGACCCCATGTGACGACATCACATCCTACGGGCATGATATAGAAGGAAGCTGGCTTATCCATGAGGCTGCCGAAGTGCTCGGAGACCGCGAACTCCTGGAAAGAGCCGAAAAAACCGCTGTAAATATGGCCGAAAGCGTCCTTCAGGCCGGTGTCGACAGGAAATTCGGCGGTATTTTCAATGAAAAGCACGGCACGTCCCTTGACGACAACAAGGACTGGTGGCCGCAGGCAGAAGCAGTCGTCGGCTTCTTCAACGCATGGCAGCTGACAGGCAAAGGGGCATTCCTGGACGAAGCACTGAAAACCTGGCGGTTCATAGACATGTATATAGCAGACCGCAACAACGGCGAATGGCGCCGGTCAGTCTCACGTGACGGCAGGCCGCTGGCGGGCGACGAGAGGATAAGCCCCTGGAAATGTCCTTACCACAACAGCCGCATGTGTTTCGAGATCATCAGGAGAGCAGCTGATCACGAAGGCAGATGACCGATGCCCGCGGGATTCCGGCGCGTGTTCTCCGCGATCAGCAATAATGGCAGGACATGATTCCTGCCAGGTTCAAAATTGTACCAGGAGGCGAAAAAACATGAGCAGCTATTTCAAAAACAGGCTCGACCAGCTCATATCCGAATACAACAGTCTGATCACCCGCAAAAACGAGCCTCTCCCGTCCGGCAACGGGATTTTTGAGAGGTTCAGGTACCCGGTGCTGACAAGGGACCATGTCCCCCTGTTCTGGAAATACGATCTCAACGAGGAAACGAATCCCTACCTCATGGAAAGGCTTGGCGTCAACAGCGTGTTCAATCCGGGCGCGATCGAACTCGACGGGAAGATATACCTCGTGGCGCGCGTTGAAGGTTACGACAGGAAATCCTTCTTTGCGGTGGCGGAAAGCGAGAACGGCACAGATAATTTCAGGTTCTGGGACTATCCCGTCATCATGCCTGAAACCGATGACCCGGATGTCAATGTCTATGACATGAGGCTGACAAAGCATGAGGACGGCTGGATCTACGGCCTTTTCTGCACTGAACGCAAGGATCCCGACGCACCTCCGGGTGATACTTCCAGCGCAGTGGCGGCATGCGGCATAGCCAGGACCCGGGACCTGAAAACATGGGAACGCCTTCCCGACCTCAGGACAAGATCGCCGCAGCAGAGGAACGTCGTGCTGCATCCGGAATTTGTGAACGGGAAATATGCATTTTACACGAGGCCACAGGACGGTTTCATCGAGACCGGTACAGGCGGCGGCATCGGGTGGGCTCTTGCCGACGACATCGAAAACGCATCCGTCGACGAAGAGTTCCTGATAGACTGCAAGGAATACCACACGATAAAAGAAGTCAAGAACGGCCAGGGTCCGGCGCCGATAAAGACGGAAAAAGGCTGGCTGCATATCGCCCATGGTGTGAGGAACACCGCAGCTGGGCTGCGATACGTGATCTACGCCTTCCTTTCCGACCTTGAGCATCCCGAGATCGTGACACACAGGCCCGGCGGCTATCTCATAGCCCCGGAAGGCGAAGAACGGGTCGGAGACGTATCGAACGTGGTGTTCTGCAATGGTGCGGTCGCAAGGGCCAACGGAGAGTTGCTGATATATTATGCCTCTTCCGACACAAGGGTCCATGTGGCGCGCACCACGGTCGACAAGATGCTGGACTATGTGATCAACACGCCGGAAGATCCGTTGAGGTCATACGCATGTGTGCAGGTCAGGAAAGAACTCATCGACAGGAACATGGAACTGATAAAGTCGGGCAAAATAAAGCTGTCCTGAAAGCTGTCCCGGCATCAGGCAGGACCACATGATCCTGATTCAGTTAAACCAGTAAACCTGGTCCGGTTGCGCCGGTCCGGGTTTTCCTATATAAAAAAGCTGCGGTAGCCATTTCAGAGGCTGACGCAGCTTCGTTTCCATCCGGTTCAGCTATGATCCCGGTACATTTCGTCTTTATTCCATCACCATTATTTCTTAACTGTCACATATGTAGCGAACACATATCCCGTCGTCCCCTTGGATGTCTTGACCTTGTACCATCCGTTGCCCTCATCCGAAAGTATGGTGATGGTCTCATTCTTATACAGCGTTCCCAGTTTGCGCGATGATGTGTTAGGCTTTTCACGCAGGTTGAGTGCGGCAACGTTGACAACGCCCTTGAGCTGCGCAGCAGGCTGTTGCTGTTCTCCTGTCTTCCCGCCATTGCTGCCCCCTGACGGCGCCGGGTCCGCGGCAGTTCCCGATTTCAGTGCATTCAGTTCAGCCTGGAGCGCCTTTATTTGTTTTTCCTGTTCTGCAATCTTATTGGTCAGTTCGTCATTCTTTGTCAGAAGCGTCTGTATCCAAGATGACAACTGCTCGAACGCAGCATCGACGTAGCTTTTGCTGACCAGCGGATCCTGGTCCGATCCGGGTATTGCCGTCTGGTTTATGGCAGATACGATGTTCAGGCTCAACGAAATGACCAGGACCAACATTATCGTTGCCGCTGCGAATTTTGACCTGAATTTCATGACTTGCCCCCTCTTCTTTCGTTTGGCGCTTACAGTACAAGCACATTATCATTATAACGCAACATTGACGATTTTTGGTTACAGAATCCTTAAAAAAAGATGACATTATTCGAAAAAAGCAATTTATGAAAACCGGTGAGCAATATTTGACAAGCGGGAACACACGAAAGATTTATAATTAATATGTCAATTGATATGGCCAATGCTGGAATGCACCCGGCAAATTCGACGATATATCCGCAGAAAATTCGACACAACAGGACGGAGATCTCAGGATGCAGGAAAAGACAGCTTTATCACGGGATCCGGGATTACCCGGCGAAAATGAATTCAGGAAAAGATTCCTGGGCATAGCGGTACCGGTCGCATTGCAGCAATTCCTGTCATCATCGCTGAACCTCACGAACAATATCCTTGTCGGACAGCTTGGCGATGCAAGCGTAGCTGCGGTGGGACTGGCCAACCAGGTCTATTTCATACTCAACGTCGTGCTTTCCGCCATAGGCGGCGGGATATCCATATATATTTCACAGTTCTGGGGCAGCCGGAAATATGACCAGGTTAAGAAAGTGGTTTCACTGAGCCTTGTCATCACGACGCTGACTGCATTGGTGTTTTTCATACCGTCCTTTGCAGCGCCGGAGTTCATACTGTCCCTGCTTTCAAAAGACACCAGCGTCATCGGACTCGGAAGCAGATACCTGAAGCCCGTGAGCATAAGTTTCCTGCTGATGACTTTCTCGATCTGCTTCTCCAGTGCGCTTCGGAGCACGGGAAATGTCAGGCTGCCCCTGATAGCGAACTTTGCCGGGATAATCGTGAACACTTCGCTGAATTACGTGCTGATATTCGGCAGGCTCGGGATGCCTGCCCTGGGTGTGGCGGGATCGGCATACGCCACGGTGATGGCACGGTTCACGGAGTCTGCCATCATTTTGTGTGCCGTGTATGCTTCCCGTAATATTGTTGCGATAAAGCCGAAAGACCTGCTCAGCATCAGTTCCGACCTGGTAAGGAAATTCTTCGGCACTTCCGGCGAGCTCATCGCAAAAGACGGCATCTGGGCTTTGGGCACATCCCTGTATATGGCGATATATGCACTGATGAGCACTGAAGCCGCCGCTTCCGTCAACATCACCTCAACGATCCGCAGCATGACTTTCGTATTCTTTAACGGTGTATCCGCGGCATGCCTCATCATGGTCGGCAACAAGATCGGCGAAAATGACAATGAGACGGCATACAGATATGCCATAAGGTTCCTCAGGATAACACTGATGATATCGGCCGTGGTCTCGGGATTCCTGGTCCTTTCAAGGCCGCTGGTGCTGTCTCCTTACAAAGTTTCAGATACGGTCGTCGGCAACGCTATGGGGCTTCTGATCGTCGCAGCCATTATCATACCGTTCCAGTCCTACGCCAGCGTGGCAATAGTCGGGGCTATGAGAGGCGGAGGCGACATAAGGTTCACCATCTTCCTGGACCTGACCGCCGTCTGGTTCATAGGCATGCCCCTGGCATGGCTTGGCGGCATGGTGTTCAGGCTCGACATCGTATGGGTGTTCCTGCTGGTAAGCCTCCAGGAAGTGTACAAGGCCGTGATGTGCTTTTTCAGGATACGTTCGCGGAAATGGATCAACAACGTTGTCCGCGGGATATGAGGACGTATGTGGTCCCGGAACAGTCCGTTAATCGTTCCGGGCCGGATCTTCATTTGTCCTGTGCCGGTTTTTCAGTCGTCCCCGGCCAGTTCTTTCAGCAGCATCCATTTTTCCAGCTTTTTTTCGAAAGCCAGCACATATGCCGGGCTTGTGGAAGGAAGGTCGAAATACTGCGTGATGTGGCTTCCGGTCCCTTTCTTCCTGACAAAACGCTCATACAGCCTCCGGGCCGGTCCGCCGTTGAAGCACACATACCTGATGCCTTTGCAGCGTCTGAAAAAGCTCTCGAAATCATTGGGTTCGGGGTTCCTTATCTCACTGTCGCTGCTGCCTTCCCTTTCACACGCTTTCAGTACATCCCAGAGCGCAATACGGTGTTCGAGCAGGAATGCCTTGCGAAGTTCATAATCCTCATCCGGTTCCCGGCCAAAAACAGCATATATGATCCGCCAGAATGCATTGCGTTCAAATCCGTAATACTGCTGCTTCTTAAGCGACATGACGCCCGGCATGGTCCCAAGTATGAGTACCTTGCAGTTTTCGTCAGCGATGGGGTCGAAAGAATATATCCTCATATCTTTGCTTCAGCCTCGCATATTCCCGCTTTCTACCCGTCAGATCTGTTCATTGACCGTCTGATCAAGCACGGCCTTCTCCAGATCCCTCCAGACCTGTTCCTTTCCCTGCCCTGTTTCGGACGAATATGCCGTAAGGCTGACATCAGCCTTGATCCCCAAGACCTTCCTGATTTCCGAGAGCCTTCCCTGTATCCGGCCCCTGGATATCTTGTCAGCCTTGGTGGCTATCACCATGTGGGCGATCCCGCGGTCCAGTATCCACCTGTACATCAGCCTGTCGTCCTCAGTCGGTGTGTGCCTTATATCGACGAGCATGATGACCAGTTTGAGCTGCCTCCTGGTGTGCAGGTATGTTTCGATCATTTCCGCCCAGGACGCCTTTTCCTGTTTGGATACCTTTGCATAGCCATATCCGGGAAGATCGACTAAGTACATGGTATCATCGACGTTATAGAAATTTATACCCCGTGTCTTGCCGGGCTCGGATGAGACCTTTGCCAGGCCTTTCCTGTTGAGTAGCGAGTTCACCAGCGACGATTTGCCCACATTAGATCTGCCGACCAGGGCTATCTCCGGAAGGTCGCCTTCAGGATACTGTTCAGGCTTTATTGCCGTAAGTTCAAACTTCGATCTGCTCACATCCAGGCGCCTGGTCCCGGTGTTGTCCATGCGTCCGGACCTGCCTGCGTCATTGTTTCCGGATCCATTGATATGCATGGTGTCTCTCCTTGTCCGTTTTTTCATGCGTAAGTAGTCGTCATTACATGTGCAAACACTTTATATTTATTATACTAAAAAAGCCGGCAGGTATAAATGAAAACGCTTGAGCCTTTACTTGTCATCGCCGCCCGGGAACCTGTATGCCTGGTCCGCCGTAAACGTCCATTCAGGAGTGATCAGCGTATCGCCGAAATCAAGCGGATACCATGGGTCTCCGTCGCCTTTTGACGGATTCTTGAGTACGTGTATGTCCTGTGCAGGCATGTAGCTCTGTGCGATCAGAAATACCTTCTCACCGGTCTCAGTATTCACGGCCATGTCGACAACGATAACACAATGCCCGGGACTGCCTCCCTTCAGGAACACGTCACCCGGCTTCAGATCCTGTATATCTGTCTTCTCCATCTCTTTAGAGAGAGACAGCGTACCCGCATATGCGAATACCATGTCCAGGTATCTCCTGAAAGATGCATAGCCTGTATCCCTGTCCTCCTGCTTCACCCACCGGGCATCGTTCCCCGAGACCCTGATCCTGTATCCTTCCATCCACTTTTTGTACTCGGCGTTGAACCCGTTGGTGAAGTTGAAATGTATCTGATCGTATAGCCCTTTTGAATAAAGGTATTCCGCCCGGAGCCTTATCACTGCATCCGCACATTGCTGCAGATCCCGGTCCCCGACATCAATGTCGATCACTGCCGCATGGACGTCCCACGACTTGATTTGTCCGTCATAAAACCTGACTTTGGTCCCATGGGGTTTCAGAGGCAGGTTCCGCAGGAATTCGCCGAATGAGCCATTTTCCAGTTCCACGCGTTCGAAGCCTTCCGGCGACATTATCCTCTCAGCGACGGTGGTCCCTTCTTCATTGATAAGATACACCGCATCACTGCCTGCCATGCTGCCGGTATCATCGTACATGCCCGCTCCGTCGGCAGATTTTCCATTTTCATCGCCGCCCGGGCTGTTTTTCCGCTGCCCGGTTCCGTTTTCCTTCACGGAAACCCTTCCGGTTACGGCATCAGAATCCTTTCGAGGCTCGCCGCCGGCTGCACCGGACAGCAAGCCGGTTGCCGGCAGGATCTCCCGCACCGCAAATACGGCAGCAGATATAAGGATCAGGATAATCAGTAAAACAGCAACCTTTTTCATATCACCTTCAAACCTTTCAGGCATCGTCTTTCATGTCTCCTGCAAAAACCAGTGCAGCCAATGCATCTATATTCATCCGTCCACGCCTTGTCCGCAATAGTCATAGACGGAAAATCCTGAAAAATGTTTCAACAGGCAAAGCTGATGGAAACAATAAGTAATGCGGCAAGCAGGCCAAACATCAAATATATGTTTGTTTTTGTGACATAATATCATGTATGGTTTGCATGAAATCTAAACAGTAAAGGAGAATGATCAATGAAAGCATCGATCGACAGAGACGGCTGCATCGCATGCGAACTTTGTGCCACGACCTGCCCGGAGGTATTCCGTATGGCTGACGACGGCCTCGCGGAGGTATACGTGGAGGAAGTTCCTGAAGGAGCCGAGGATTGTGCAAAAGAAGCTGAGGAAGGCTGCCCTGTCGCAGTGATCAGGGTCGAGGAGTAACTGAACGGACTGACGTGCAGCCAGGGGATGGTTATAAAAAACATGCGGCAGGCATGCATGCCGGCTAAAGGAGAAGGCAATTGAAAAAGGATGCACGCTTTTACTGGAACCTTTTTTATTCTGCATTCATACTGAGCGCTTTCACTTTCGGCGGCGGTTATGTCATTGTCGCTCTTATGCAGAAACGCTTTGTCAAAAGGCTGAAATGGATAGATGAGGACGAAATGCTCGACCTGGTTGCCATAAGCCAGTCAGCGCCCGGCCCTGTCGCCATAAACGCATCCATCCTGGTGGGATACAGGATGGCCGGCATCCCGGGCGCATTCCTCACGATCCTTGGCACAGTTTTTCCTCCGTTCATCATAATCACGGTCATATCCTATTTCTATATGGCATTTCGCGACGACCCTACAACACGGGCACTGTTCAGGGGCATGCAGGCAGGTGTGGCCGCTGTCATAACCGATGTGGTCATCGGCATGGCTGCAAGGATCATAAAAATCAGGCAGGTACTGCCTGTGGCCGTAATGGCGCTTTCCTTCACAGCGGCTTCGTTTTTCAACGTGAACATAATACTCATCCTTATGGTATCGGGAATGCTCGGAGCGTACACTGCCCTCCGCAGAGGGAAAAGTCCGGCCGCGGACACGGTCGGGAATGCAGCTCCATATGCGGGAGAAAATGCCGCTTCAAACGATGGCGCGGGCAAAAAACCCCTCCGTGGCGGTAAGGAGGGGTCCGAATGATATTGCTCAGGCTTTACTGGAGTTTCTTCATCGTCGGCCTGTTCAGTTTCGGCGGAGGATATGCAGCTTTGCCTCTGATACAGGAGCAGGTTATCGGAGTCAATTCCTGGCTGACCCAGGCCGAGTTCATGGACATCCTGACAATATCCCAGGTAACGCCGGGTCCGATAGCGATCAACGCATCCACATTCGTCGGAATCAAAGTGGCCGGCATCCCCGGAGCGGTCGCTGCAACTGCAGGCTGTATCACACCATCATGCATCATCGTGCTCATACTTGCCGCGCTTTATAACAGGTTCAAAGGCCTGAGCCTGGTCCATGGCATAATAAAAGTCCTCCGTCCGGCAGTCGTCGCCCTGATAGCCTCTTCCGACCTCTCCATTCTGGCTGCGGCGCTCTTCGGCACTGCCGGCTTCTCATTCAGCCTCTCGGACCTGGACTTTGCAGCACTCGGGCTGTTTGCCGCCGGCCTGTTCACGATGAGGAAATTCAGGCCGGACCCGATCTTCGTGATGCTTGGAGCCGGTATCATTGGTGTTATAGTCTACGCAATATGAACTTCTCACATTCAATCACCCCAAAAACACCCCTCCGTATCCGGCATTTCACACCTGAAAGATGATTACAGCAGGGAATGCCTTTCTTACAATTGAATAATGAAAGGCGGTGTTGTTGTGGCTTTCTACAAAAAGCCCTGTATCCACTGCGGATACCTCCTGCCCAGGGATTCACAGTTCTGTTCATATCATCTGTCCCAGGTGCCTGGAAAAAACATTCGTTCAGGAAAGATTCGAGCAGTGCGGCTCAACCGCTGCCATGGCTGCCGCCAGTGGGTACTGTTTAAATATTTACCTTCTTCCAGAACGTCGGAGCGAACAACAGAAGTATCGGGAATATCTCCAGCCTGCCCGCGATCATGCAGAAGGAGAAAACAGCCTTGCTCAGGGCCGAGTATGTCGAGAAGTTCCCCATGGGCCCGACGATCCCGAGGCCTGGCCCTATATTGCCGATACATGCGGTAACAGCAGTGAAGTTCGATATCATGTCTTTCCCTTCTGCCGAAACGATAAGCAAAGCCACTGCAAAAATGCAAATAAATGCGAAGAAGAAAACGGTAACTCCGGACAGCACGTCTTCATCGACTGTTTTGCCGTTGATCCTGACAGGATATACTGACCTGGGATGTATTATCCTGTGTATCTCGCGCCGTACAAGCTTCATCAGCAGCACGATACGGATACACTTCATGCCTCCTGCGGTGGATCCGGCACTTGCGCCGAAGAACATCAGCAGCACAAGTATGGCTTTGCTGAATGACGGCCAAAGATTAAAATCGGCAGTCGAATAGCCGGTCGTCGTAATTATCGAACTGACCTGGAACGACGAATACCTGAGAGCTTCAGGGAACGACCCGAATACCTTTCCCGTGAGGTCAAGTGTAATAAGTACGATCGAAACCAGGACAGCCCCGAGATAGAACCGGAACTCCGCATCACGGAAATACGATTTCAGGTTTCCTCTGATCAGCTGATAATGAAGGGCGAAATTGATGCCGAACAGGAACATGAACACCGCGATTATCACTTCGGCAAATACATTGTTGTATGCCCCTATACTCGTATTTTTTATCGAAAAACCGCCTGTCCCGGCTGTGCCTAGTGCGTGGACGACGGAATCATATACAGGCATACCTGATATGATGAGCAGAACGATCAGCGCCAGCGTCATGCCTGCGTATATCAGATACAGGATCTTCACAGTCTGCCTGATCTTCGGCACGAGTTTGCCGGGATTCGGCCCCGGGCTCTCTGCCACCAGCATATGTACGGTATTGGGCTTGACCGACGGAAGCACAGCCAGCATAAGAGCCAGCACACCCATACCCCCGACCCAGTGGGTGAAACTCCTCCAGAACAGAATGCCTCTCGGCAGGCTTTCCACGTCCGTCAGGATCGACGCTCCTGTCGTCGTGAATCCAGATACCGATTCAAAAAATGCATCCATTGGCGACGTGATCACGCCGCTGATCAGAAAAGGCAGCGCACCGAACAGAGAAATAAAAAACCAGGACAGCGCAACGATCGCAAAACCATCCCTGGCGTACATCTGGGTATTTTTCGGTTTCAGCAGGTGAAGCAGGAAACCGGCTGCGACCAGTACGGATATCGAAACGAGGAATGCATACACATCATCCTGCCCGTATATCACGGAAACCAGAAGGGCAGGTATCATAAGGGCAGCCTCTATGCCAAGCACTGTGCCGAGGTTGCTGAATATCAGCCTATAGTTCATCCGGTATCCCTCCGGCTTCCAGGATATCGTTGAAATCTGAAAAACGGTTGTCCTTGACGATGATGATGACACTGTCGCCGGGTTTTATCACATCCTTGCCGTGCGGGATTATGATCTCGTTCCTCCTTACTATCGCAGCCACAAGGATACCCTCCTTCAGCTTAAGGTCCCGGAGCGGTATGTTCAGGAATTTCGTTGACGGCCCGGCTATGAATTCCAGGGCTTCTGCCTTGCCGTCTATGATCCTGTACAGTGTTTCAACGGGATTGCCCATGGCGTTCTTCAGACCCCTGACATACCTGATGATACCATTGGCAGTGATTTGCTTCGGGCTGACGACACAGTCTATGCCCATGTCCCTTATGAGCGATGCATACGTTATCCTGTTTATCTTGGCGACTACCCTCTTTACGCCGCACTGCCTTGCATACAGCGCTGTCAGCAGGTTTTCCTCGTCACGTCCTGTAACCGCGACGAACGCATCCATGTCACGCAGGTTTTCCGATTCAAGCACCGTTTCTTCAGAACCGTCCCCGTTGATGATCAGCGTATCTGGCAGCAACTCCGTCAGTTCATAGCACCTTTCCCTGTCGATCTCGATGATCTTTGCCCTGATATCAGCTTCCTCGAGGTATTTCGCAAGGTAATACGCTATCCTGCCTCCGCCGACGATCATGACGTTCCTGACACGGTTGCTGTCCGGGACGACACGGGCGCAGAAGTAATGGACGTCAGCGGGACGGCCGATGACATATATCATGTCGTTTTCCTCAATCATGAACTCGCCGTTCGGGATGATGACGTCCCCGTTCCGCAGCACCGCGCCGATCAGTATTGACGGGCAGATCCCGGCCGAGATTTCTTTCAGTTTCATGCCGGCCACGGGCATGCTGCCGGTCACCTTGATCTCAACGAGCTCCACCCTGCCCTTCGCAAAGGGCTCGACTTCGACAGCTGTAGGATGGCTCAGCACCCTGCCTATTTCCCTGGCACATTCCAGTTCCGGGTTTATGACCATGTCGAGGCCAAGTTCCCTTTTAAGCACAGAGAGTTCGCTGGCATATTCGGGATCCCTGATCCTGGCTATCGTATGCGCCGCCCCGAGTTTTTTGGCGGTGAGGCAGCAAACCATGTTCATCTCGTCGCTGTTGGTCGCCGCTATGAGCAGGTCGGCTTCCTTCACGCCCGCTTCCATCAGGACCTTCGTGCTGACGCCGTTCCCCTTTATGCACATTACATCCAGGTATTCGCTGGCTTTTTTCAGCGGTTCCGGGTCCTTGTCGATTATCGTTACGTCGTTTCCCTCTTTAGAGAGGTTTTCAGCAAGTGTGTACCCTACCTTGCCGTCTCCGATGATTATGATCTTCATTTCAATACTCCTGTTTTCAGGCTTATGTCTATATGGTATGCAAATCTTCAGCAAATAAAATGTGAGGCCGTCAAAATGCCTCACAGTTACACTGTTGAGGTATTCTGGCACCGAACATCGCTTCATGTTCATCTTGCGTCAATTATTGAGTTATTATATCATGCAGCCCGTCCAAAAGCAAAACCCTTATTTGAAACAACCATGTCAGCCGGCAGCAGGCTGTCAGCGATAAAGCCTTTTAGCCATGTCTTTCTCACAGGTTTGCACAAATATTCAGTCCTTCTCCGGCTGCGAGTGACATAATCCGTTTTTGCTCATATATTGACTTTAGGAAGCAGTTTTCACCAGATCAACAGTTGTCCGGGGCTGGATCCATTACATAATACGCTGCATATACCAGGAGGTACTCGCAATGAGTGAAAATCTTGTACCGCTGCACCTGATCCCGTGCGGGAGAAAGGCCCGGGTCATGAAACTCGTGTCGACGGGAAATGAGAGAAGGAGGATGCTGGATCTCGGCCTGATCGCGGGTACCCGCGTCGAGTCGCTGCTGAAAAGTCCATCCGGCGATCCCACGGCATACGAGATAAGAGGAGCGGTCATAGCGCTTCGTTCCGAAGAAGCATCGAAAATTCTCGTTG
>Ga0209608_1000252_pt1 | contig 57939 bp, 49 predicted proteins | sample AD_UKC130_MetaG_FD_184428 | JGI IMG/M metagenome (GOLD analysis project Ga0209608, IMG submission 184428) | Active sludge microbial communities of municipal wastewater-treating anaerobic digesters from Canada - AD_UKC130_MetaG (SPAdes) (version 2) | ecosystem: Engineered > Bioreactor > Anaerobic...
GCGCGAATACAGCTGCTCGAAGGTCGCCTGCATCGCGCCCAGAATCCCATCGACCACCACCCGCAGCTTCCTCAGCGGATGACTTGCCGGAATCCGCTCTTCCAGCGTCCGGTAGCTGAACATCGCAGGCTGCGTCGTGTCGGGCCTTCTCATCTTTTTTCCATCTCGTTCAGGCAAGGTTCGAATTATCCCATCGGCGTAGCTGGGGCGGGGTTTTTGAGCAGCCTGTTAGGTCGATTTGTTCCCATGTGAGGCCGAGAACGTTGGATGCTCGCAGGCCGGTGGATAGCGCAAAGATCATGGGGAATCGTTGGTGTTCCGGCAGTTCGTCCAAGAGGTTTTTGGCTTGGTCTGGCGTGAGCCAGCGGACGCGCCTTGCGGGTTCGTGAACGAGGCGCACATACGGGGGTTTTTCGATCCATTGCCATTCGTGTGCAGCGCGGCGAAGGATGGCACGAATAAGGGCTAGATATCTGTTGACGGTGGCAGGTTTGACGGTCTGCGCCTTTTTCTTGGCCAGCTGGTCGATGCTTTCGCGGTCGATTTCATGCAGCGGCTTGTCTTTCCAGTGTTCGCTTATCCATTGAATCTTGAGTTTGTCGCAGCGATGGTCGCGTTTGTGTTTGGTTTCGTCGATCCATTTTCGCGTCGCATCTGACCATGTTTTCATGTGTTTAATTCTACAACTTAAGTCATATTGCGAGGCCCTTACGGGCGCGGCTCTTCCAGGGGTTCCGTCGCTACGCGACCAGCTGCGCCGCGCTTCCGATCCTCTCGTCTTCGCCCTTCGGGCTACGCGCTCCGCTTGTGAGTGCTGCGCACATGAACCCGTAGCCGCTACGCGGCAATTAGTCGCGCTTCGCGCTTGTGATTTGCGGAAACCGATCCGGGGTTGCCACATCCGTGGCCGCGATCCGTCCTGATTACATTGCCCGAGAACGCCGACGTGTAACAGGGGGCAAGCGAAATTCAAGGGCCGCTGCGCTGAAATGCTCACCCGTTCAGATTCGCTTCGCTCACTTAGCTGCGGCTTCCGCTTTCTCCCTTGATTTTCGCAAGCCTGCCCCCTGTTCCTCGACGGCACGGGCAATGCAATCAGGACGGATCACAACCACGAAAGGAGTAGCCATGCAAACACCGAATCAACCGCAAACCACGATCAAGAGCGAGGCACGGGATGCATCAGTCCAGATCAGTTTGGATACACCGGAACAGATCGGATTGGCAGCCATTGCCAAGTCGGCGGCGAAGGTTGAGACAGACAAGAATCAGCAGTCGCTCGACCTGGCCCCGGTGCGGGCACCATCGAACCTTGTAATGATGCCGCTTTCGTTGATCGAATTGCGTAAGCAGGTCAGAACCGAATTCGACGAAGAAAGGCTGCGCGAACTGGCCGAAGATATCGCCAGTCGCGGCATGATGCAGCCGCTTTTACTGCGCCCGAACCCTGGGGAAGGAAACTTCCTTGTGATCGCCGGAGAGCGCCGTTATCGCGCAGCCTTGCTTGCCGGTCTGACTGATGCGCCAGCAATCATTGGCGAGACGACAGACAAAACCGCGAAGGCCATGCAACTGGCCGAGAACATCCAGCGCGAAAACTTGAGCCTCAAAGACCTCGCCGCAGCGGTGCGCGAGAAATACGACGAGACAAAGAGCGTGACCGAGACGGCGAAGCACATGAAGAAATCGAAGTCTTGGGTATCGAAGCATCTGGCGGCATCGTGTCCGGATCTCCGACAGTTCGCCAAGGAGGTATTAGAAGGCGGTTACACGGAGGATCTCGAAATCGTGTTGATGCTCGATAAGCTGCAACCGCTCGACTGGTGCGAGTGCAGCGACCTGGCTAAAAAGATCAAGAGCGGAAACGCTGGACGGCAAACCGTCAAAGACGCCTACGAGGCCGCAAAGGCCAAAGCAGACGCCTATGCTAAAGAGCAGGAAGAGAAGAACAACCCGGAAGCGGTCGCGCAGCGGAAGGCCGAGCAGAAGCGGCAGCAAGAGTTATGGGAGGCAAAGCGCAAAAAGAACGAGGAAGAACGGCTAAAGAATCCGATGCACATCTGCGATACCGTGCTATGTAATTTCCACTCAACACCAGATGATCAAGAAACGCTGACACCCCAACAACGCCACATTTTGAGCGATTACCTGAAGACGTTTTTCGAGGAGGCGAAAAAGGCAAAAGGAAACGAGATCGTCAGACGAGTCGTCGATATGCACAACAACGTCAACGCGATGGAGATCGCTGCTTACATGGCCGGCACCATCTGGGCGAGCTTCGACCTGGACGAACTTCTGGCGCAGGTGCAGCAAGTCATTGTGAAATCGATTGCTTAATCAGGACGCAGATCCACGAGGCGGCATAGCCGCCCCGTGTACGCTGCCGAAATGGAAAACCGCGTCAGCTAGTCTTGGAACTGAATGCAATGGCACAGATTCCAATGTTTCGTTAGACTCAATCCATGCCGACAATATTGACTGTTTTGGGTTTCCGGTTTTTCTTCTTCAGCGGAGAAGGCGCGGAACCGCCACATATCCATGTAGAACATGGCGACAAAATTGCTAAGTACTGGATCAATCCGGTCAATCTGGCAATGTCGGAAGGTTTCAGAAGCCACGAACTGACCAAGGTTCGGGCTTTGATCATCGAACACCGTGCACTGTTTTTGGAGAAATGGAATGAACACTTTGGCGGTTAAATTGAACGCTCATGCAATCGATGTTTTTGTCGACGAGGATTCATTACATTTCATTCTTGCTGACGGCCGAGAAATCTCGGCCCCGCTAGAGTGGTTTCCAAGACTGCGCGATGCCTCAAGCCATCAGCGCCAGAACTGGCGCTTGATCGGAAAAGGAATCGGCGTGCATTGGCCTGAGATTGACGAAGACATCGCTGTCCATACACTGATGGATAGCTGAGCGGTACATTCCAAAACCCGTAGAGCCAGCGGGCAACAACGTCATAGAGCATCTGCATAGCGCCTCTTGCCGATAATCTACCTCAGAGCCGCTGGACGTTCAATACAACCATGATTTCGGTTTTGGTCTGGTCGTTGCCGGCGCTGCGCAAGAAATTGGGTAAGAACGACAGGCCGGACTCACTGACCGTAGAACTGTTTTCCTCAAGGCCACCCAGGACAATCATTTCGTCAGCCTTCGCCGCTACCTGAGTTTGTATCTCACGTTTAAGCAGCGTCGGGCTATTGCTGACGCCGGTTTGCGTCTGGATGAAAGAGCTTATCTGCTGGAAAATCGTTAGGTCTGTCACATCTTCCCGTACCTGGGGCTTTAGATCGAGAATCACGCCGCTCGACTTGTATTCAACAGACTGGACAGCAGCGCCATTCTGTTGATAGCTGACCGAACCGAGGACGGGCACATCGGAGCCGGCGACGAATCGCGCCGTGTTGCCGCTCTTGACGCGCATCGTAGGAGCGCTGACGAGCTTGAAACGCTTGTCACCCGACAGCGCCGAATACACCGCATCGAAGTTATTAAATTTGAGTTTGACCGCATTGGACGTCGACGCGCCGCCATCAATTGCGATACCGAACTTGCCGCCAAGGATCGCGGCGGCGAGTGTCACGGCGCTCCCTTCGCTTTGAGTGGTCTGGACTTCGTACACAACCGCCTTGACCAAAATTTCGCTCGATGGCGTATCCAGTTGTTTCAGGAGCGCATCGAGCTTGCGCACATCTTTCGCCTCGCCCGAGAAGACAAGCGTATCCTGCTGCGCCTTGTCTATCTGGCTGTAGGCGCTTGTTCCGGTATCAGGAACGCCGCGCCACTGTTGTGCGGTCTGAGTGTTGCCGGTCTGGTTTTGTGCACCTGTAGCGCCCGGAATCGCGGTCTGTGCGGATGTCTGACCAACCCCGACTCCGTTCGATATCATGCGCTGGCCGGAGAAGCTGCCTTTCGGAAGCAGTGCGATCACCAGATCTTGAAGGTACTGGACCGAGCGGAAGCGCGGACGGTACACAAAAACCTCTTTTTCCGGTTCCACATCTTTCGGTTTCTTGGTAATGATGTCGACAGCGCCACGGCGCTGGACGGCAAAGCCTCGCGCATCGAGTAGCGCGTCTATGTACGCATTGACCTCGATAGCGGTCTTATCCTTGATATGAACCGTCAACAGGTCTTCATTGTTCAGCGGTTCCGTGTCGAGGACATACGACCGGTCAAGGACTTCGGAATACACCACCCGCAGCAGATCGGGGAAGCGGATTTCCTTGAATTGGAAACTGAAGGCTTGCGGCTGCGCCGCGAAGACTTGCGCCGAGAACAGCGCGAGAAAAAGAAATCGTTTCATGGCTTCACCATCGCGGGTGTATCCCGCTTCGTCGGCGCTTGGCCGCTGTAGAAAGTAATCATGTCGCCTTCGGGGAGCTTGACGGCGGACGACCAGCCGCGAACACGGAAGCCGGGAGGATCGTAAACAGATCGAGTACGCGACTGCGCGTCAGCAGCCAAGATAGACACATCGCCTGACTTGTTCGTAAACCAGCCGATCAGCCGCCAATCGTCCGACACGTCGAGCTTCTTTTTGTCCGGTTTCGCCCCTGGAGCACTCTCGCCGGCAGCAGTCGTCGCAGATGCCACCTGACCAGATGCCGCAGCTTCCGGCGCTTTGTCTTTGTCCTTCGGCGGGTTGAAAAAGCGCAGGAGGAACCAGACCGCGATAATGCCAAGCAGCGCCATTAACGGAAGAACGAACTTGAACAGGCCACCTTTCAGAACGTTGCCTCGGTCGTCGATGTTGATTTCCTTAGCGTCGGCTGCGCCGGCTTTCGCTTGACTGTGCGACTTGTAGAAGCTGAATTTCTTGGGGTCGTATTCACGGAAAAACGAACGCATCGGGGCGCGTGTCATCCTTGTCCGATGGAAGACGTCGACACGGTAGCGGTTTTCCTGACCGACTACCGTCAACTTCGTCATCTGATACGTTTCCTCGATGACTCCCTTGATACTCCGGTGAACGTCGGCAGGGTCTTGGGTGATAATCGCTAGATCACAGGACACGCCGGTTTTTGGTTGCGTCATTTGGCGATGCATCCGGACGAAATTCATGACTCGTTCAGGACGACGACCGCGACCATCGGCGAATTTCAGGCCAAGGCCATCCCAAAACCGCCAAATCTCGTCCAGGGCGATCACATCGCCGGGTTGAATAAAGGCATCAATGCCGAGTTTGTCATCCTCATCGGTACGCCAGAACAGTGGATCGAGAATCTTTTCGTGAGGAACACAGACGAGTTCGCCAATAGCTGACTCTTCGACCCCTTCGGCGATCAATGCCCCCTTGATTTCCTCGAAGTTGAGACCGGCGATATTGGATACAACACGACGACCCGTCTTGAGCGCGTTGTAAATAACGACGCTGACGACTTCATAGGTTTTGCCGGAACCCATTACCCCGACATAGGCTTTGATGGCCATTAAAGCACCACGCGCTTTATATTGATCGCGCTTTTGTCGGCGTAACCATCGGCAGCAATCATCCGGGCCGTATTTCGCGCCGTTCCATCATCACATTGAATGCTAGAAATTTTCATTTCATCACCCAATCACAGGAAGACGACGAATCAGGAACCGCGCCACGAAGGCCGAGATGACCAGCGGCACGCCGTAGTCGAGGCGGAACATGTCGAGCCACCACCAGACACCGGGCGCGACCGATCCAAATGCATTCGTCAGGCTGGATACACCGACAAAGGACGCGAGGTATCCCGCAGCGAACGGGACAAGGAACACCACCAGCGCAACGACACCGGACAAGACAAAAAAATTGACGACCAGATCACGGAGGATGAACGAAACCAACGGAACCAAGAGAGCAGGTAGCGGCATATCAGGCTTTCAGGACGATAAACAAGGCGAGAATCGTGAACATCAGGACAGACGCGGCCGAGATTTCCGATTTGTAATCATCCATCAAGGCGCAATGCTGATTGATTGCGTATGTCTTGCCGATCCACTCGAAAGACGACGTGGCGCACGTCGAGGTATGGGCAGGAAGTCGCCACGACAGGACGCCTGTGAACGTGCCCTTGAAGAAGGCCTCGGAGAACGCGGAAGTGTCGGCGGAAGGGTCTGACACTTCCGTCGTTGACGTCAGATCGGTATGGATACGGTCGACGCTTGTAACAACCGTTTGAGCAGCGCGAGCCACTTCGCCGGTCCGGGCATAATCGTCAGGAAACTGAATGGCCTGAGCGTTCGTTGACGATTGAGTCACTGTCGGCGCTGTCGCAGCGTCAGCCGCCGCAGAAATCGAACCAGTAGCGCTCGACGACGTCGACGAATCAACCGCACCGTTAGCACCTACAACCACCGTCGACGTATTGACATAGCCCCCAGATATTTGCGTCTGAGTCTGAATCTGTGAGCCACCATCAGACGTTGGAGTAATCGTCGTTACAAAATTCTGACCAGCGGAATTAGTGCCCCAAATCTTGCCAGAACCGGAACTGACAGCGACATTATTCGGCTTGGCATCTTTTTCGCCGGAAACACCGGGATCACTTAACGTAGAACCCGAACGGACGAGATCATAATTGCCATCCGATGCCGCAACACGCGCATTATTCAAAACACAAGAAGAACCCGACGCCGTATAGCCCGAAGGACAAATCGTGGTTGTTAAAGAAAAAACAATTAAGCTATTACCCGAGGAACGCATGCATATAGAACCAGTGCACGTGCACGTTTCGTTGTAAACAGCAACAGACGAATTACATGCATCGGTAGCAGTATCGTAAATATATCCGCCGATACCATTATATTTTGTCGATGTCGATTGCGTAGCGCTCGAAGGAACAGACGGCGCAGGCATCGCCGACGAACTAGCCGGCGAAGTCGTCAACGGAATACGCGTCATCGACGGCTCATCACCCAGATTTTTCGGCGTGATCGCAAGAGCGACGATAGTTCCACCAACCAGCGCCGACGCCGTAGTTGCAAGAATGTCTGCCGTAATAATTGAGCCACCCGCGCCGAGCGCAGCAATAGCAACCGAGACAAAAGGCACAATGGCACGCGCCTCTCGAATTGGAAGAACAACCGAACCGAGCGCAAACCAAAACGACAAAAGATAAGCTCGAACACGTCTATTCAGTTTCACGACAGCCCCCAGATCACGGCACACGCGCCGACTATTCCCCAAAACGCGAACAACAAATTCCACATATCGCCATTCATCATTACCACCTACCGCGACGACCACAACCACCACGACGACCAGAGCCGACACCTTGATATATGCGGCCACCAATGAAGCGCTGACCTCTTGCCGTAGCAATCACGATGTAGCAGGCCGTGAACGTCACCGCCAAGACCTTCAGCCCAGCAGCCACAGACAGAATGGCCAGAACAATAGGATTCATATTTCTGACCGCTACAGCGACTAGTTCACTCAGATCAATTGGCATATTTCCCCCAGAATGAAAAAAAGCGCGGAATCGCTGAGGACGCCGCGCCTTTCATTTGCGCCTAGCGGGATTAGAGGCGGCGAACAGCACCAATCACCAGACCGGCAGCCTTCCACGCGATGTAAACGACCATCAGCGCGGCAGCAATCGCCAAAATGGCGGTGGTCGTCGTCGAAAAATCGGCGGCGGTGGTCAAGGCGGTCAGATCGACGCCAGCAGCATGCGCGGAAACGCCGCAGAGCGAGAAGGCCATGACGAACAGACCGAGGATCGCAGCTTTGAGATTCTTAAGCATGTTTGTAACTCCTGAAAATCGAGCTTGGAACCGCAAGCCCCACGGATTCCGCAAAACGCGGGAAAAACGAGCTTGAAACCGCAAGCCCAACGGATTCCGCAAAACGCGGGAATTCACCATTTCCGGACGGCTTCGAGAATCAATCCGGCTTTTTTCGCAACGAGCCAGAATCCGAGCGTCGTTGTGAAGAAAAACGCCCAGATCGCCCCCGCGCCCGTGTAGTCGTACGGGACATCAGGCTTTGTGCAAGTGGCCAGCGAGAGCGACCCGGTACGGCTGTAGAGGTTGTTGCTAGTCAGGGGGCGAGTATTGACCATGTAGCCGATCACACCCGACGAAGTGATCGCAGACGACACCAAAGACGTCATGTTGTTGTCGCCGATGATCGGGTATTGGTTGTTGAAGGCTGTCAGCGCTGCGGCGGGCGTGGCGTAGCACAGCCCTTGAAAAGCGTATGCAGCCATCAGAACGCACCACCGAGCCACGCTGTAGCGAATGCCGCGCCCCAATAGATCGAGACACCGATTGCCGAAGCAATAACCCAATTACCAGAAACACCAATGAAACGCCGTAGCGCCGACATGCACACGTTCAACCCCTTACACGATTAAAAATGTTTCGCATGCGAAACTATTCGGTGAAGTAGCAATCCAGCCGAACTTGCTTGATCTTCTTGACCTCGCCGTTTTCATCTGGTCGAGTCTCGTAATCACCCCGGAACGTGCGAATGATCACGACGCCTTCCCACAATTCGCCTGGCTTGCCAAGCGGTTGCTCCGCCACCACGTCAACGGGCATCGGATAACCAAAGTCGTCCGAGTTGTCTTTCATCAGGACCCGATTGCGATAGCGAGTCTCTTTGTTACGGTTGTGAAACTTGTCGATCTGGTTAATCTTTCCGGAAACATACAACTGACCCGGCTTGACAGACATCGTTTTCCCTTGTGTTTCCAACTTGCTCTCAGCAATAGACATGGCAGCACCTCTTCAGAAAATTAAGCAGCTTTGCGAAGCCCGTATTGCTCGACCGGGCAGAAATTGAAAATCGAATTTGCAGAAACTTTGCCGACGCAGCGGCGGGGATCTGCGGACAACGGCTTGAAGTCCAATGGCAAGGCCGTTTCCTGCGGAACGATGAACACATCGGAGGACAACCAGCTCACACCTGCGTCAACGAGTTTTTTTCGATTTGCATAAAACTGGCTTTTCGAGAAACGTTCGCGGACAACTTCTTCGCCCTGTCCCGCCAAAGTCACCCAGAACGAATGAAGGCTTTTTGCTGTCTTGTCGCCATACACGGCATCAAGCCGCGCCCATACCTGATTACACGTTCTCACGGTTTCCATGGCCGATCTCCCTTCGCGCAGAAGTTTAAACATTTGATCGTTAAATATGTTGATTAGATAGTCGTCGTCGATTTCAGAAACGAGCGGATAGCGCCCGTCGAAGTCGTGATGGAGTTTGTCCGCATTTATCTGGACTTCCGCCCGCAGACGATTATTGGCAAGGCGCTGAAGCGCGTTTGATTTCTTCTCGACCCAACCATAGACGCGCTGGCCGAATTCTTGGTCATAATCGATATCGCCGTTTTGTCGCATGGCGTAAGCAACGAGTGAATGCCGCAGCCTTCCAAAGTCATGCTCTTTAAATTCCGCGCCCTTTCCGTAGATTCGGAGCGTTGTGAACTTGCCGGGGAAATGTACTGCTGTGTCATATTTCGCTTCTTTGAGTGCACGACGCGGGAATTTGCAATTCTTGAGAGCGCGGAAGAACTCTTTTTGAGCTTCGGGCGAAAGTCGAAACATTTCGGCCCAATCGACGCGGCGCACTTCCCACTTCGCTGGATCGGGTAGCAAATTTGCTTTTTCAATAGCTGAATAACTGTCGTCGGCAAGCATTTCACCGACGAGGTTAATGAACAGTCTCGATAGTTCTTGGAACCCTGTCGGGTTCCCATAAATGTTCTGGCCGTGGAAGAACTTGTGATACGAAGCCTCGACAACAACGAACGGTTTACACGGCACTTGCTGGAGCTTTCCGTTGCAATCCGTTACCCAATCTTCACGATGCACCTTGAAGGCAATCCGGGAATCCCACGAGCCTTCAAGACTGCCTGTCGTGATTTCATAAAGGATTTCACCAGACGACAGTTCGACGCCTTGCTTCAAGATGCACTGTCTTTCGAGGAAAGACGCTGTGCCTTCGTCAATGGACGGGGACCGGAGTTTTACGGTGTCGATCGCCATCGGGATTCCAATCAACGTAGTCTGGTAGACCGGACTCATCAGCGGTGCTACACCGCCGCTGATGAAAAATACCGGTGTCGGACAGGGTGAAAAAACGGAACGAATTTGCCGCAAGAGCGGACACCATAACCGGCGCGCTCTCCGTCCTCGCTTCGCTGCGGGCGGGGAGTGCGCCGGTTATGGTGTCCACGCGACTGCCAGAATTACAAAGCTGAAAAAAACAACAGTCCATCTCTTCGTCTTGGCAAACATTGAAACGGAGGCGCGAACAATGACCAATCGTCGGGAAATCCCGCAATTCTTCACTGTTGCTACAGCTGCGGCATTTGCCTGAATCGCGGTTGGGGTTATTCTGGACGCTCATTTTTTTCGACCCACCGTCAACGGAGGCAGGGCGAATGGCGCTAGACGAACGTGAATACCATTCATATCAACTACCCGAGCACAAAAAGGAAAGGCGTCTGAACGACATAAGAAGTCGATTCAGATCCGCGAGAGAAGGATGGGAGGGGGTGACCCTTAAGCAGCGAGTGAAGACGAACACAGGGAGCCGCTACGTTCCTGTCTGGACTGTCGTCGTTGCCGTAGTCTTGGCGGTTATCGCATTCAGATGGTTCCAGCCTAACCGAGCGGTAACCAGTCCTTTCCAGCCGCCTATTGCTAGCGCGCCACTTGAACGCGCCAACCGGGACAGACCGGCGCCCGTTCAGCAGCAGATGATTCCCGCGCAGCAACCGAACACGAACGTCAGCATCAAGGAACAGTACTGGGCGCGCTTCTACAGCCCGTCGCAAGAGTGCGTAAGACCTACTACCGCACTGAAAGAACTGGAGTGCAGGAACCAAGCAGAAAACGCGCGGCAAACGTTCGAAAGCCAGTGGGCCAATAAATTGGCGACTGGATGGAAGCCGAGCGAGTTTCGATAGTTCCATAAACCTTTTTGCCTTGTTAGGTCTAACCCACTAGAATCCGGGTGCACATAAATTTACGCATCGTAAATTTACGCGCACGGTAACATCATAAAATTACAATGTCAACAGGCGAAAAGCGGCTATGGAACTTAGAGACTATATCGAAGCTGGAATAGCGAAATACGGAACCGCCGTAGAGCTAGCCAAACAGCTAGAACAAAATGTAAACGCGCTCAGGAACGCAAAAAGCCATCGGCAAGGACTGCCGCCATACGCATGCGTAAAGCTCGCTGAAATGCTAGAAATAGCGCCGCTAGAGATCATCGCGGCGAGCGAACTAACGACGGAGAAAGACCCGAAGAAGCGAGAGATTTGGCTCCCTATCGTTCTGGCAGCGGAGGCGCGGGAAATTGCCAGAGCAGCGCAGCAGAACACCGCGCAGGTTCAGACGGCAGAAACGACGACGGCCCCCGTTAGGGAGCCGTCTGAAAAACTGGTGGCCAGTCGCGGAATCGAACCACGGACACGCGGATTTTCAGTCCGCTGCTCTACCAACTGAGCTAACTGGCCAACGAGGTGCGGATTATATCCAAGCCGTACAGCGCCGTCAAAGGAGAAAGTCCTGTTTTCCTGTCGTCGGGACGAGTTGTTGTAGAGAACGCTTTATTGCCTGTAGGCCCGTGGGCGCGGGTCTATGGGGGCGGTCCTCTATAGGGTTGGTCCCATTCCAGGCACGAAAGCCAGGGGAACGCTGTCCGCAGGTTTCGGGGTGCGTTGCATTCGGGCTTCGATTGTTTCACGGCTTGGTCTCGCTTCTTCGAGCAACGCGGCAAGAACATTGCGCAATTGCTCGACCCAGGCGGCGGTAAGCAGGCTCAGCGCCGCGTAAAACGCGGTGTCGCAACGGTGGGCAACACGCTGTGCGAAATCCCCCAGCCAACGCAGCGGATGTTCGTCGAGAAAGACCGCCAGCGCTCGCCAGTCGTCATCGGAGCGGCCGGTACGCAGACAGTGGCCGACGAATTGCAATTGGTAGACCAGATGATCGTCCGGGCGAAGTCGCCAGTCGGGGGCCGCGAGGCCCTTGGCGGCGTAAATGCGCCGCAGCGCGAACATCGACTCCTGGCAGATAAGATGATCGTCGGAGAGCCAAACCGACTCGCTTGGTGAGGCGCCGTAACCGCCGTTGAGATGGATCGCGGCAAAATCGGCCGCCAATTCGTCGAGTGTTGCTTGATCGAATTTGGCGGGGAGGGTAGCCATGGCGGTGGTCATCAATTGGTGTGCCTTGACCGCTTCGCCATCGGCTTGCAAGGCGAGATTGCCGGGGAAGGCGAGGTGGCGAAGGCAGGACAGGGTTTCGGCGTTTAGTTCCCGATCTTGCAGAAGCGCCAGTGTTTCGGCGTCTTCCGCGAGTCCTTCCGCAAGCGCTTCGGGCAGGGAGGTGTTCAACTTTCGACCTTGCCCTTGCTGTGCGGCACAAAGGCGATCGACGGTGTGGTCAGCGCTGGGTTGGCCATGTTCTTGACCTGTTTGACCACTTTTTCGTGCGAAGCAACGGCCTTGGTGTCGTGTTTTCCTTCCCAAATCTCGGTGATCGGTCCGACATCGAGCACGCGCATCATGCAGGCCATCACGCAGTATGGCTTGCGGCCGGCGTCGATTTCATCCACGCAGAGATTGCACTTTTTGATCACCTGTTCCCGCGGGTCCCACTGCGGCGCGCCGTAGGGGCAGGCGGCTTCGCAACGGCGGCAGCCGATGCACAGCGTCGAGTCGATGTCGACGATGCCGTCGGCTTCGCGTTTCCAGATCGCGCCGGTGGGGCAGGTCGGCAAACATGCCGGTTCGGCGCAGTGATTGCACGACATGTTGATTTTGTAGGCATACACCTCGGGATAACTGCCGCCCTCTATGTACATGACGCGGCGGAAGCGCGGCCCGGGCGGCAGGCCGTTCTTGTCCTTGCAGGCGATCTCGCAGGCCCGGCAGCCGATGCAGTCGACGTTGTTGTGCACGAAACCCAGTTGCATCGCCGGCTCCACGGGGTGATAGGTTTGCGCCACTTTTCGCTCAAGTGCCTGCGTGACGTGTTCTTTGTCGAGCTTGTTCGCCATGGTCGGACCTCACGCGTCGCGCCGGAAAATGTAGGAACGGGCGGTCGCCTGCACGTCCCAGCCCGGTCGGTGGCTCAGGACGGTTTTTCGCACGTTGACCAGGAGGGTGTTGTAAGCGAAAGCGCCCGCCGGACTGGGGTTGTCCAGCGTCAGGAAGTCGGGGTTGCCGGCGCGGTCGACGCCTTGCTTGTCGAGGTCCATCCAGGCGCCTTCATGCAGTACCACCACGCCCGGCATGCAGCGCTCGGTGACATAAGCCGGTACGACGACTTTGCCACGGGCATTCCACACTTCCACCGTGTCGCCGGTTTGGACGCCCAGTTTTTTGGCATCGCTGGCGGCAAGGGTGATTTCCTGCTGATAGGTTTCGCGCAGCCAGGGGATGTTGTTGAAGATTGAATGGGTGCGCCAGCGCGGGTGCGGCGTGATCATGTGGAACGGGTAGTCTTTGGTCAGTGTCGGGTGATTGAGCGATTCGAAAGGCTCGATCCACTTCGGAATATAGGGGATCGGGTAGCCATACTGGGTCTTGGTCCAGTCGGTGATCCGCGCCAGGGTGGTGGACAGGATTTCAATTCGCCCTGATGGCGTGTCGAAGTCCTCGCCATCCTCGATCTGCTCCCTGAAGGCGACCAGCGGTTTGTCAAAAACGAATTTGTAGACGCCGCGCTGCTTGAACTCCTCCCAGGGCATGGTGACGCCCTGATGCGCCTGGACCTTGTTTTGCCACCAGTCCACCAGATATGCCTCGTCGACGGCGTCCGGGTTGTCGAAATAGGAGCGGTCGGCTTTCGGGTTGTAGCGCTTGCCAAAATTCGCGACCGATTTGTCGATTTTCTCTATCCGGTAGGCCAGTTCGGTGAACACTTGCAGATCGGTGCGCGACTCACCCATCGGTTCGATCACTTTCGGCCGGTGGATGTAGTAGTGCCCTTTGTACCAGGGCAAGCCGACGTCGTGGCGCTCGAAGTGGGTCGCGATCGGCAGCAGCACGTCGGCCCACAGGCCGGATGGAGTGATCGTTGAATCGGCACACACCACCAGTTCGAGTTTCTTGATCGCCTCGATTTCCTTGTTGATGTTGGTGAGCTGGTTGAACCAGTCCGAACCGTGCCACCAGATACCGCGAATGTTGGGGATCTTGCCGTCGAGTTCGTCATCGCGCGGCCAGCAGCCGATTTCCTCGCGTTTCACGTTCGGGTAGTTGAGCACGCAGTGCGCCCAGCGGTCGGATTTGATCGAGCCAAACCAGACATTGGCGAATTCGTCGTAGGGATAGGCGATGCTTTCCGCGTGCCAGCCCTTGCCGACGCCTTCCGCGCAGCCGCCGAGGATGCCGATGTTGCCGGTCATCGCTTGCAGGGCCGCCGCCATGCGGTTGTATTGTTCGCCGAAACTCGCGCGGCCAGGTGCCCACGAGGCTTTCAGCGCTGCCGGCTTGGTGCGGGCATACATATCCGCCAACTTTCTGATGTCGGCCGCCGGTACGCCGCAAATCTTTTCTGCCCATTCCGGGCTTTTCGGTGTGCCGTCGTACTTGCCGAGAATGTAATCCTTGAAGTTTTCCTTGTCCTTCGCCCAGTCTTCGTCGGGCATTGTGCCGGCGTCCATACCCTGCACGTTCTCGTCGATGAACTCCTGGTCCTGTAGGTTGTTGGTGAAAATGTAATGCGCCATGCCGGCGAGCATCGCCGTGTCGGTGTTCGGTCGGATTGGAATCCACCATGCGTCGTAGGCGGCGGCGGAGTCGGTGTACTGCGGATCGACGACGACGAACTTGCAGCCGTGCTGCTTGGCCATCCGCATGTAGTAGAAGGTGTTACCGCCATGGAAGGTATACGCGGGATTCCAACCCCACATGATGATCAGCTTCGAATGGGCGAAAGCATCGTCTTCGTTTCCATCCTCGATGGTGCCGAAGGTGGTGCGCGAAGAGAAGGTCGTCGCCTGATAGCTCGGCACCGACCAGGAGTTGGTCCGGCAGCCGAACATGCCGAGAAAGCGCGCCAGCAGACCTTCGATTTGATCCGATTTATGCAATACACCGTAGGAGGTGCCGGCGTAGGCCTGGTCGAGCATGGCGGTCGGTCCGTACTTTTGTTTCAACTCGACCATTTTGCTGGCGACATGGTCGAGTGCTTCGTCCCACGTCACACGCTTGAATTTTCCGGCACCGCGTTCGCCGACGCGCATCATCGGATAAAGCAGACGCTCGGGGGAATACAGGCGCGAGCGGTACGAGCGGCCGCGCAGGCAGGCGCGCAATTGCGGTTCGTCGACCGTGTCCTTGCCGAAGGCGCCGCCCGCCTGATAACGGCCATCATCGGTCGACAGGCGAACGATCACATCGCCCTTTTTGTGCGCCACCAGCATGTGGCGCGAACCGCAGTTGTGGTCGCAGGAGGTGACGACGGCCTGTAATTGATCGTCACCGAGGTACGGTTCATAGGCGAAAGCTTTTGCTGTCTGTTTACCCCCGCCGAACTCGATCAGGCTGCCAGCGGCGGCGAGTGCCGAACCTGCTGCCGCCGTCTTCAAAAAGCTGCGTCGCGCGGGGTTGAGCAGCTTTTCGACCCAGGCCGACACGGCGGTCGACGCGCTTGTTTCGATTTTCGTGTCCATCGTTGGCCCTGTCATTTCTTGCCGGTTGGAAGAATGGCGAAGCGCGCTTCGGATTCCATGGCACGTTCTTTTGCCCAGTCCGGTGTTTCCGCGGGCATGTCCGGCCAGGCGTGCCGTGGGTACGGATAGGCGATGCGATACCAGGCGCGCCCGCCATGGCAGCCATAACAAGCGTCGCCGCTGGTTTTGCCTGCTTCTTCGATCGCGTTGGCGTGCAAATAATTTACCTGATGACGCACCGTGCGAACGGTCGCGTGACATAGTAGGCAATTGTTTTGGAAGGCTTCTTTGCTTTCCATCCAAGGTCCCGGTAAGGCCATGTTTTGCCATGGCATCTGACCGTGGCACTTCAGGCAGGTGGTTTCGGGGTTAACCTGTTTGCGCAGCGTGAAAGCGGTGTCGGTCTGCTTCGGCGCGGTCGCCGACGTGCCGGGTGCCTCGTCGCGAGGATCGTGTCCCTGGTGGCAGAAATTGCATTTGAGATTCATCACCTGCTTGGCGAATGGCGTGCTGAGGTGACGGCGATGAAAACTGTCCTGTTCGCCGGAGTAGGTCGTCAATTGCTGGTACCACGCCTTGGCGTTTTCCGCACGCGCTCCGGCGGGTGAGGAGACACGCGGCTTGTCGTTCAGAATTTCCTTATGGCACGCCAGGCATTGTGCATCGTCGGCACTCTCAATGGCTGGCTTGAAGTGCAGGGCGCTGTATACCGCTTGCTGGTAGTTGGCCTCGGGTTTTTCTCGTTGTTCGGGAGATGGCAGTGTGTTGGCCACCCAGATTCCAGCGCCCACCGTCGCGCCGATGAGAACGGCCATGCCAAGCATCAGTGTCGAGGTTTTCATATTCGTCGATCAGGTGGTCGGTGAATGGGATGTGCGTAGGGGCGAACGCGTCGGCAAGGTCGCGTTGGTCAACCGCGCGCGAAAATCAGGGCGTTCTTTTTTCTGTTCGCGGCGTCGTGGGCGATGAGTGCCAGCCACGAATATCGTAATAGCCAGTCATGCCAGGCCGGTTGAAGGGCGTGTACCACGCGCCTTGGTCGTGTAGCCACTTCAAGCTCTCGGGTGCCGGAGTGGCAACGCCATGAATCGCGCGCGCGCCACGCCTCGTCATGCGCCACCGTTCGAATCGCCGGTGCGCCGACCGGGCGTTGGTATGGGGCCAAACCGGCGATCTCATTGGCCGCCGTCGGGGCGGCAAAAGAAATTCCGATTGCGATTAGAGCGGCAGGGCGCATCAGGAAAACACGATTGGCTCGCGAACGGCGACAACAAGAGTCCGTGAAATTGGCTTTCATCGATAAGCTCTCGGGAAAAACGCGAGGAAAAAACCGGAAGGAGAAACCGGTTTTTCCTCGCAAACACTACAGCCAGGAGCTACAACTGATTATTTTTTGCCTTCCATGCCGGACATGCCTTTTTGACCTTCCATGCCGCTCATTCCCGACATGCCGGACATGCCGGACATGCCGGACATGCCGGACATGCCGGACATGCCTTCCTGCTTATGCTTCTTGACCTTCTTGGCTTTTTTATTCTTTTTGGCTTTGTCACCGGACATGCCCGACATGCCGTCCATGCCGCTCATGCCTTTTTGGCCGGACATGCCGCTCATGCCCTTTTGGCCTTCCATGCCAGACATGCCGCTCATACCTTTTTGGCCTTCCATGCCGGACATGCCGCTCATGCCTTTTTGGCCGGACATGCCGCTCATGCCCGCTTGGTCAGCGGCAAATGCGGAAGAGCAGGCGATACAAGCCATGGTGGCCACGGCAAGCAGCTTCATTTTCATGACGAACCCCTTTTCGAAAAGTGTGACAGTCGTGGGCGAATACCTGTTTACGGTATTCACGAGGCACCGGTGCCTCAATTACATTGGGTAAGCAAAACCGGGGCCAGGTTTTTGTATTTCGTAATTATTTGATTTAAGACTGTAATTTAGACGGTGGCCGGGCAGATGATATGCCGGCCTGTCATTTTGGCAGGTGTCTTGAGGGGGGGTGAATTAATGCCTTGAATTAAATTGGAAAATTTTTTGACAATTTGTCATGGTGTGCGCCGGGCATTTGGCATCCGGTCAGGCGCCGTATTTTTCGATGAGACGGTAAACGTGCCGTTCGCTGATACCGAGGACGCTGGCTGTTTTTTGTCGGTTACCGCCGTGCCGGCTAAGCACTTGTCGCAGGTAGCTTTCTTCGATCTGTTCCAGGCTGGGTTCGCCGGCAAAGCGCAAGGTCAACCCCGTGTCGTCGCCGCGGCGAATGAAGGACAGATGTGCCGGGCCGATTTCGTGGGTGGCCGGCGCGAGCATCATGGCCCGCTCCACGGCATTACGCAGTTCCCGCACGTTACCGGGCCAATCATAGGCCAGCAGGATGTCCATTCCCATGCTGCTGATCGACGGGGGGGCCACTCGCGAAAACTGGGTCAAAAAATGCCGGACCAGCGAAGGGATGTCTTCTCGCCTTTCACGCAGCGGAGGCACGGTGATCACGAAACGCGAAAGCCGGAAATAGAGATCGCCGCGAAAGCGGCCGTCGCGACTCATGCTCGCCAAATCCTGGTTGGTGGCGGCGATGAAACGGGCGTCGGAACTAAGCGTCTTGGTGGCGCCGACGCGCCGGAACGAGCCGTTTTCCAGTACCCGCAGCAATTTGGCCTGGATCGCCGGTCCGATGTCGCCGATTTCATCCAGAAACAATGTCCCGCCGTTCGCCTCCTCGATCAGTCCCTTCTTGCGTCGCTCGGCACCGGTGAAAGCGCCGCGTTCATGCCCGAACAACTCCGACTCGAATAGACTCTCTTGCAGCCCGCAACTGTCGACCACCACCAGATCGCCGCTGGAGCGGTTGCTGCGCTCGTGCAAGGCGCGCGCCACCATTTCCTTGCCGGTGCCGGATTCGCCGAGAATCAACACCGTGGTGTCGTTGGCGGCGGCGGCGTCGATCATTGTCCGAACGTCATTCATTGCCGCGCTATCGCCGATCAGATTGCTGGCGTTGCGTGATGACAGGCGCGCGCGGTAATACTGATTCGACTGCTTGAGCTGCGCGTTTTCCAGCACCCGGCGAACGGTCAGTTCCAGTTCGTCGAGGTTGACGGGTTTGGTCAAATAGTCCGCCGCGCCCTGACGGATGACGTTGACGGCGTTGCGTATCGATCCGAAACCGGTAAGCACGATGATGGGATATTGGCCGCTTAGTTCCGGCAGGATTTCCGCCGCGTCGGCATCGGGCAACTTGAAATCGAGAATGATCGCGTGCGGTTCGAACTCCTTCAAGGCCGCCCGTGCCGCCGCCCAGCTGCCGACGCCCGTCGCGGCAAACCCCATGCCTTCCAGTTGTCGGCGGAGAAGACCGTTGAAAATCGCGTCGTCGTCGACCACGAGTAAGCTCTGTTTCATGCGACCGCCCGGAAAGCGTTTTCGGCCAGCGGTAGCCAGATGGCAAAACGCGTGCCTTGGTTGAGGACGCTGGCGACTTCGATGCGGCCATGGTGGCGCTCGACGATATTCTTGACGATGGTCAAACCTAGCCCTGTTCCCGACACCCGATCGGCGCGACGACTGAAGAAGGGTTCGAAGATGTGCGGCAAGTCCTCGGCTGCGATGCCATGTCCTTCGTCGGCAATCTCGACGCAAGCCCAGCCGGGTGTTTCGCCAATGCGGGCCGTCAGCCGACCGCCGGCGGTCATCGCGTGGTGTGCGTTCTGGAGCAGATTCAGGAAAACCATCCGTAACTCGCTATCGTCGCCGAGCACCCGAACGGGTGTGGACGGCGCTTCCAGACGCTGGACCACGCCCTTGCTGCGCGCGTCATATTCCAGAAGACGGCGGGTGTCGTCGAGAGCCTGCGTGACGTCGACGACTTGCAGGCTGTTTTCCGGCGCGCGCGATAGTAGCAACAGGCGGCGGGTCACCGCGATGCATTTATCGATCTCACTGTCGATCAGACTGAGATAACCGCCCGCGTCCGTTAGCGTGCAACGCCCGCTGTCGATATCGCGGGCCAATCCCTGAACGCCCATGCGGACCGAAGCCAACGGGTTATGTATCTCGTGCGCGACACCGGCGGCCAGCAAACCGAGTTCTGAAAGGCGCTGTTCATGCGACACCTGCGCGGCATCGCTCAGATCGCGGATCGATTCAACGATGAACGGTTCCGACCGCCCCTCATAATCGATGTCTACACGTTCCGCGTTCACCTCGACCTGAAAATTGAGGCCGTTGGCACGACGATGACGGTGAGTGCACTTCAGCGTCTCGCCGGGAGCTTGCAATTCGCGCAGCGGGCAGCGCACCAGTGTCGCGACACAAGGTTCCTCCCGCCCGTGGCTGCTGAAATGGCAGTACTGACCGCAGACACTGTCCTTTGCCACATCGAGTTGTTGGCTGTAGGCGGCATTGGCCAGAACGATGCGCGCATCCGCCACGCGAATCACGCGTACCGCGTCGGGTAGGCCGTCGAGAATCGATTGCAGATAAGCCTCGTGGCGCAGCAGCAGTTGCATTTGCCGGTCGAGTTGATCGGCCATGCGGTTGAAATGCCGCCCAAGCCGCGCCAACTCGTCATTGCCGGCAATGTCGACGCGGCGTTCCAGTTGCCCATGCGCCAGATCGGTGCTCGCCGCCGACAGCGTCGCCACGGGCGCCAGCACCCGTCTGCGCAAGGTTCGCCAGAGCACCGCCAGCGTCAGCGCCAATAATGCCAGCCCGGCCGCACCGAACAGCGCGGCGCCGAGCCAGGCTTCTCGCCGAATTCCTGCCGCGTCGTAGTCGACCACTAGAACGCCATTGACCGGGTGTGCGGCCAACGATCCATGGCAAACAGTGCACGGCTGGCGATTGGCCACGGCGTTGATCGATCGAAGGACGTCGACGCGATTCGTGTCGAGCACGAAATCGGTACGTGGGGCCGTCGAACCGACGGGCGGCAACAGATCCGGCCGTTGCTGTCCGATGAGCGCCTCTTGCGACGAGAAGCGCACTTCTCCGACCGGATCGAGGATGGCGACATTGCGAATCCCCGGAACGCGGCCCAGTCGCTCGACGATGTCGCGCAGCCCGGGCACGTCTCGCTTAAGCATGGCGTTTTCAAGAGCTGCTTGCAGCAGCAGGTTGACTCCCAGCGATGCACGACCACGCTCGCTCTCGATCTGGCCGCGATAAGCAAAAACCAGTGCCGCGAGCAGCACCAGCGATAGGGACCCGGCAACCGCGGCCAAACGCAATAGAATGTGGCGCCGCAACGATTCGCCTTTTGTCGAGGCGTTGATCGTGTCCGTTATTGAACTCACTGCCATTCCTTTGCGATGCGTTTTGCTGTCGGCGCACGGCTGCACGAAGGCATGCGCCACGACAATCCGACAATTCGGAGAGTATACTCCGCGCCCTCGGGGTCGCGCCGTTCCCGCCCGCGTTTGCGGAATGGGCGGTGGTATTTCAAGGAGTCGGAATGGATAATTTGCCGAGTATCGCACCTGCCTTTTCCTCGTTGCTCGGTTCGGGCAGCGCGGTCGAGTTGTCGCTCGCGGCGACAACAAGTTTCGTTTTGATCGCCGCTGCGGAAATCGGCGACAAAAGCCAGTTGGTGTGCATGACCTTGGCCTCGCGGCATCGGCCGATGCCGGTGATGCTCGGCGCCGTCGCCGCTTTTTCCGTATTGAACACCTTGGCGGTGGTTTTTGGGGTGGCCATTGCCAATTGGTTGCCGGACTACGTGGTCAGTGCGACGGTGGCGGTGTTGTTTGCCGTTTTCGGTGTGCACGCCCTGCGTGCCACCGACGACGACGACGACGATGAAGTCCAAGAGAAAAGCGGACACAATATTTTTTTCACCACTTTTCTGCTGCTGACCGTCGCCGAATTCGGCGACAAGACTCAACTCGCCGTTGTTGCCCTGAGCAGCACGCACGCGCCGCTTGCCGTTTGGTTGGGAGCGACCGTCGCGCTTGCGACCACGTCGGCACTGGGCATCCTCGCTGGTCGGACCATCCTGCAGAAAATTCCTTTGGCGTTGCTGCACAGGATCAGCGGCGTGTTCTTTCTGGCGCTGGCGGCAATCGCCGCCTATCAAGCCTACGGCTCGTTGATCGGCGGCGATCATTAGGCGCTGCTAAATCACGGAAATATAAATGGCATCCGTGGGTGATCAAAAGGGGTGACAGGCGTTCGCCAACACACTTGCCGTTGGCCCGGAGAGTCCATGCGAGACTTTGACACCGTTGATTTGCCGCCCGGATGCGGAGTGTGCCGAGTATTACGTTGCGTAAATACGACACAATTGACGACTCGCAGTTGAAGGCAATCAAGTTTGTATGCTTAAATCGTCTGACTGCGCAAAAATCGCATCGCGTTTCACGCATTCGGACCTAACAGAGATTACTCGAGGAGGAACATCTTGAAATCGAAAATCATTACCACCCTGCTGGCCTCCATTGGCCTGTTCGCGGCCGTTGGCGCCGCTCAAGCCCAGACTGCTTCCGAGCGCGTCTATGTCATCGACCAACGCGGCGATGTGGTCGTCAGCGGCACGGGTCTGTGCTGGCGTACCGGCTTCTGGACACCGGCCGCGGCGGCCAAGGATCCAGCCGGTTGCCAATGCGACAGGGATCTGCTGCCGAAAGATGTTTGCGAGAAGGCCCCGATGGCCAGAGTCGCTCCGGCCGTTTCCGGTGCCGCGAAGCCGTCGGCCGACAAGATCACCGTTGCCGCCGATGCCCTCTTCGACTTCAACAAGGCCACCCTCCGTCCGGAAGGTCGCGCCAAGCTTGACGAAGTGGCCGCCAAGGCCAAGGCTGTCAATCTTGAACTGGTTACCGCCAAGGGCCACACCGACCGCATCGGTTCGGATTCCTACAACCAGAAGCTTTCGGAGCGTCGCGCCGCGGCGGTCAAGAGCTATCTGGTCAGCAAGGGAATCGCTGCTAACCGCGTTGTTACCGAAGGCAAGGGCAAGACCCAGCCGGTTACCAAGCCAGGTCAGTGCGTGGGTCCGAAGAGCAAGAAGGTCATCGACTGCCTGCAGCCGGACCGTCGTGTTGACATCGAACTCATCGGCACCAAGTAATATTTGCCGCGCTCAAAAAACCCCGCGGTCGCGGGGTTTTTTTTGGTCCCAATGATTTGCCTTTTGAAGTGTCATGCCCGAGCAAGCGATTGACCTTGTTATCGAAGCACGTTGGATCGTCCCGGTCGAACCTGACGGCGTCGTGCTCGACCACCATGCGGTGGCAATCGATGGTGGCCGCATCGTCGATCTCGGACCGCAAAGCGAAATCGCGGCACGTTTTTCGCCTCGCCGCCTGAAACGACTACCGCGGCATGTCTTGATTCCCGGTTTGGTGAATCTGCACACGCATGCGGCGATGACCTTGCTGCGCGGTCTTGCCGACGACTTGCCGCTAATGGCGTGGTTGCAGGACCACATTTGGCCCGCTGAAGCCCGGCATGTTTCCGCGCAGTTTGTTTTTGACGGAACGGCGCTTGCGTGCGCCGAAATGTTGCGTGGTGGCATCACCTGTTTCAATGACATGTATTTTCATCCGCAAGCGGCCGCCGACGCGGCGCTCGCAGCGGGTATTCGCGCGGCGATCGGTCTGATTACATTTTGTTTTCCAAGTAACTACGCGGCGGATCCGGACGATTATTTGGCGAAGGGGCTGGCTGCTCGCGAGCGCTCGCTGGATAAACCGCTATTGTCGTTTTGTCTTGCCCCGCACGCACCTTATACAGTCGACGATCAGAGTTTCGCCAAAGTACTGACGCTGGCTGAGCAGATTGACCTGCCGATTCACCTGCACTTGCATGAAACGACGCAAGAAATCGACGACAGCTTGCAGCGTTTCGGCGTGCGTCCAATCGAACGCATCCGTCGGCTTGGACTGTTGAGTCCGGCCTTGATCGCCATCCACACCGTGCATCTGGACGCTGGCGAAATCGAATTGCTGGCGCGGCATGGGTGTTCGGTCGCGCATTGTCCGAGTTCCAATCTGAAGTTGGCGAGCGGGATCGCGCCGGTGGCCGACTTGGTCGCCAAGGGGGTCAATGTCGGTTTGGGGACCGATGGGGCGGCCAGTAACAATCGACTCGACTTGTTACAGGAAATGCGCCTGGCCGCCTTGCTCGCCAAGGCGCGGAGTGGTCGTGCGGACGCCGTCGACGCGCATCAGGTTTTACGCATGGCGACGCTTGGCGGTGCGCGAGCCTTGGGGCTGGACGGAGTCGTCGGCTCCATTCGTCTTGGAAAAGAGGCCGATCTGTGCGCCGTGCGCTTGGATGATCTCGCGCTTTTTCCTTGTTACGATCCCGTTTCCCACCTGGTGTACTCGGTAGGCCGTGAGCATGTTTCGGACGTTTGGGTGGCTGGTCGGATCAGGGTTGAAAACGGCCAACTGATTGAAAACAACGAAGCTGGATTGATAAAAACGGCGCTCTTGTGGCAAAATAAAATTCGTCCGTGATAGTTCGGTCAATAACGGGGCATATCAGTCAAGCGGACACTCTCCGCGGGCTTCAATCAATGAGGGGAAACCTAGATGAACAGAACTGCAAGAAACTCCATGATGGCCGTACTCGCTGCCGCTTTGGGCTTTGGCGCCGCGCTTGCTCAGGCGCAGACTTCGGCAGCGCAGAATCGGGTCTACGTGATCGATCAGCGAGGCGATGTCGTGGTCAGCGGCACCGGCCTGTGCTGGCGCACGGGTTTCTGGACTCCTGCAGGGGCCGCCAGCGATCCAGCCGGTTGCAAGTGCGACAAGGACCTGCTGCCGAAAGACGTTTGCGAAACGGCGCGTCCGGTCGCCATGCCGGCGGCGGTGTCGGGGGCCAAGCCGTCGTCCGATAAAATCACGGTTTCCGCCGACGCGCTGTTCGATTTCAACAAGGCCACCTTGCGCCCCGAGGGCAAGCGCAAACTCGACGAGGTCGTCGCCAAGTCCAAGGACATCAAACTGGAAGTGGTCATCGCCGTGGGTCATACCGATCGCATTGGTTCGGATGCCTACAACCAAAAACTGTCCGAGCGCCGCGCCGCTGCGGTTAAAGGGTATCTGGTCGCCAAGGGTATCGAGGCGAATCGCGTTTATACGGAAGGCAAGGGCAAGAAGCAGCCGGTTACCAAGGCCGGTCAATGTGTCGGCCCGAAGAGCAAGAAAGTGATTGATTGTCTGCAGCCCGACCGTCGCGTCGATATCGAACTCATCGGTACCAAGTAAACCGATCACGGCTTCGAAAAGCCCTGCCATGGCAGGGCTTTTTTTCGTGACAATGAGCGCGCCTGACTGGCGGCGTGCTTACCCTGCGTCGACTGCTGGCGCCGCTTGTGGCGCTGACCGAAACCCCGCTATAGTTGAAACTCCTTCAATGGACCGTTTCCGATGATCAACGCCGACCAGACCGAACTCGACAAATTCTCCCAACTGGCCCATCGTTGGTGGGATCCGAGCAGCGATTTCAAACCCTTGCACGACATCAACCCCTTGCGCCTGGGGTGGATAGACGAACGCTGCCGATTAACCGGCAAGCAGGTCGTCGACATCGGCTGTGGGGGAGGCTTGCTTTCCGAGGCCATGTCCGGGAAGGGGGCGACGGTGACCGGTATCGATCTTTCTGACAAGGCGCTGAGCGTGGCGCGTCTGCATCTGCTGGAAAGCGGGCTGGCGGTCGACTATCGCAAAATCTCCGCCGAGGATCTGGCTGCCGAGCGAGCGGGATGCTTCGATGCCGTTACCTGCATGGAGATGCTCGAACATGTCCCCGATCCGGCGAGTACGATTGCCGCGTGCGCGGCGTTGGTCAAACCGGGAGGGCATGTCTTTTTCTCGACCATCAACCGCAATCCGAAAGCGTACCTGCTGGCCGTCATCGGTGCCGAATACGTTCTGCGGATGTTGCCGAAAGGCACGCATGACTATGCGAAATTTCTTAAGCCATCGGAGATTTTGCGCTGGGGGCGGCAGGTCGGTCTCGAAGCAGACGATTTGTGCGGTATGAGCTATAACCCTCTGACCGGGCGCTATTCCCTGGGTCGTGATACCGATGTCAATTACCTGCTGCACATGCGCAAGGACTGACCGCGGACCGGCAGTGAGCCTGAAATGGTCAATCGCGCGGGCGACCGCCGTCGCGACGGGAGAAAGGCATGCCCAAGACCGCATTGATACTTTTTGCTCATGGCGCTCGCGACCCCGAGTGGGCAGCGCCGTTGAAACATGTCGCCTCGATCATGCGCGAACACGCGCCGGCATTGCGTGTCGAGCTCGCGTTTTTCGAATTCATGCAGCCCCGTTTGCAAGCGTCCGTCGAAACGCTTCTGCCGGAGGGGTTTCAGCGGATTCTGATTTTGCCGATGTTCATCGCGCGTGGCGGTCATTTGCAACGCGATGTGCCGCTGCTGGTCGAGGAGTTGCGGGCGCGTCATCCCCGGATTGATTTTCAACTGGCGGCGGCGGTCGGCGAGGCAGAGGCGGTGATGCAGGCGATGGCCGCGCACGCGCTCCGGCTGGCCGGCGTTTGATATCCGGCGTCCGGCTCTGCCGATCAGGTTAGTGGTCCGGCGGCGCCTTCTTGCTCTTTTCGGCCATGCCTGTTTCCCCGATCGTTGCCCCTGAGTTTTTGGTCTCCCCAATCGGCTACCTGCGCACGCCCTTCGGCGATCGCTTCGGTATTCCACGGCAACCGCGACTGGCGCCGCATGCGCGTGGTCGACTGCAACTCTTGCCTCCCTATGCGCGCGGCGAGGCGGTGCGCGGCCTGGCCGCGTTTTCGCATGTCTGGCTGACTTTCGTCTTCCATCGCACGGCCGGACTCTGGCGTCCGACGGTGCGCCCGCCACGCCTTGGCGGCAACGAACGGGTCGGCGTGTTTGCCAGTCGCAGCCCTTATCGGCCAAATGCCTTGGGTTTGTCGCTGGTGGAGTTAATCGACATCGATAGTCGTGACGGCGTGCGACTTACGTTTGCCGGCGTCGATTTACTTGACGGCACGCCGATTCTCGACATTAAGCCCTATGTTCCGTTCGTCGAAAGTTTGCCGACGGCGCGTGGCGGCTTTGTGGACGGCCCGCCTCGTCAGTTGTCCGTTGTCTTCACGGCGCGGGCGCGGGCGCAACTTGCCGACCAGCGGTGGCCCGACCTCGAGGCGTTGTTGTGCGAACTGTTGGCGCAAGACCCGCGTCCAGCGTATGCCGACGATCCGCGGCGGATATATGGCTTTCGCCTGTACGATCTCGAGGTTAAGTGGCGCTGTTCCACGACGCAGGCGATTGTCGAGGAGATCGTTCCCGTGAGGAGAGAAGGGGCCTAGGAGGCGGTGTCAGGGCGCCAGGCGCTCGCGAATCCATTGGCTTTGATCGTCGAGCCGGTAACGCAGGCGGTCGTGCAGACGGCTTTTTCTGCCTTGCCAGAACTCCCAAGTGTCGGGTTGCAGGCGATAGCCGCCCCAGTGCGGCGGGCGCGGCGGCTGGAGCAGGAACTTGGCGCCGTAGCGGGCGGCGTTGGCCAGCAGCACGCCGCGATCGGCAATCACCCGACTCTGCGGACTGGCCCACGCGCCGAGGCGTGAGTCGAGCGGGCGGGTGGCGAAATAGGCATCGCTTTCCTCGTCGGCCACTTTTTCGACGCGGCCTTCGATGCGCACCACGCGTTCCAGTTCGATCCAGTGAAATTGCAGCGCGGCCCAGGGATTGGCCGCCAATTCGCGGCCTTTCCTGCTGTCGTAGTTGGTAAACCAGGTGATGCCCTTTTCATCATACCCCTTGATCAGCACTACCCGCGTCGATGGGCGCATGTGGCCGTCGACGGTGGCCAGCGTCATGGCATTGGGTTCGGGGAGTTTTGCGGCAATGGCTTCGCCGATCCATTGCTCGAACTGGCGCAATGGGTCGGCATGCGAGGCGCTCTCGTTCAGTTCGGCGCGTTCGTAGTTTTTGCGAAGGTGGGCGAGGTCGATCATGACATGTCCGCAGGAGAGGATTGACCAGGAAACGGCTGTGTCGTTGGTCGGTGGAGGTTACCGGCCCAGCCAATCCCGGCGTAACCCGGCATGCTTTTGCCGTTCGAGCGTCAGCGTGTGTTTTTCCTTGACCGGCGGCGCGAGTCGCACCGAGAACGTCATCAGTTCGTCGCGGCGAAAGGCATGTATTTCGACTGAGGCGCCGGCTTTTCGACGACTCAGCCGCGCTTCGAGGGACGAGGGGGTGACGCGCAGACCGTCGATTGCCAGCAACAAGTCGCCGGCAGCCAAGCCGGCTTCTTGCGCGGGGCTGCACGAATACACCGTTGCCAGTTTGACATCTTTTCCGTCACAGGCGATCTTGACGCCGAGCGATGGTGTTGCGTTTTGTGCCGCGCGCTTGAGGCGGATGCCGAAAGGTTTCAACAGCCGCCGCAGTGGCAAGTCCGCGGTGCCATTGATCGCCTCGGTGAAGAAGGCGCGTAAATCCAGGCCCGAGAGTTCCTCGGCGAGGAGACGGATGTCGTCGTCGCCGACTGGTTTGTCGCATCGGCCGTGTCGTTGCCATAGCGCGCGCATCACGTGGTCCAGCGCGATCCGGTTTTGTGTGCCGGCGCGCAGCGTCAAGTCGAGAGCGAGCGCCACCAGGGCACCCTTGGCGTAGTAACTGACCACCGCATTGGGCGTGTTTTCGTCTGGACGGTAATATTTTGTCCAGGCGTCGAAACTCGATTCGGCGACGCTCTGTCGTTGCCGGCCGGGATTTCGCCAGACATCGTCCATCGTTTTGGCGAGCAGCGCCAGCCAGTCCTTGGTACGAATCAGGCCGCTGCGCAGCAAGGCTAAATCGTCGTAGTAAGAGGTGAAACCTTCGAACGCCCAGAGCAGGGTGGTGTGGTTCTCGGCGCCGAGGTTGTACGTGGCGAAGGCGGCCGGCTTGATTCGTTTGACGTTCCAGGTGTGAAAGTATTCGTGACTGCACAAGCCCAGGAAGGTTCGGTAAGCGTCCGGCGTGCCGCGCATGCCGGCGTAAGGCAGATCGTTGCGCGCGCAGAGCAGCGCCGTCGAGTTTCGGTGCTCCAGTCCTCCGTAGCCTTCTCCGACCACGGTCACCAGAAAAACATAGCGCGTCGTCGGCGCGGGTTCGCCGAAAAAACCGATCTGCCATTCGCACAACCGGGTCAAATCGTCTGTCAGGCGTGCCAGATCGCAATCGTGGCGACCACTGATCGCCACGTCGTGCGGCACGCCGCAGGCTTTGAAGGTGGCGAGGGTGAAGGTCCCTATCTCGAAAGGGTGGTCGATCAGTTCGTTGTAGTCGGCGGCGCGATAAAGGCCGAAGCCGTGGCGCCGCGCCGCGCCTTTTTCGCCGCTGGCCGGCGTCATCGCGGTGGCGACGCGCCAGTCCTCGAAAGCAATGCCGCTCGGTCGTTGGACATCGAGCAGACACGGTCGCCGCTCGTGACCGACCGGGCGGAGAAAAACACTGCTGCCGTTGAAAAAAGCATGCGTTCGGTCGAGGTGCGCCCCGCGTACCGACAAATCCCAGGCGTAAACCTCGCAGATGACGGTCAACGCGGCTTCCGTGTCCACCGGGGCCGCTTGCCAGGTATGCTTGTCGATTTTGTCGAGGCGCACGGCCTTGCCGTTGCTCTCGGCGCGGATGGCCACCACATGGCGCGCAAAGTCGCGAATCAGGTAGCTGCCGGGAATCCACGCCGGCAGGGCAAACCGCTGACCGTCCGGGTCACTTTCCAGCAAGGTGCAGCGCACTTCAAAAAGATGCGCGTCAGGATTGCATGGGCGAATGCTGTAGCGAATGTCAGCGGACTTCATCGGAGACCTTGTCACGCATTGATCGGAGAATCTGCGGCAGGCTGAATTGTAAGGCTTGTTCGCACTCTAATGATTTGGCGATACCGCGCGCGCGGCCGATTGACGTGGCGTGGCCTTCCAGGGCCGAGAGTGCCACGTCCGGCGCGCATTCGCCTTTTTTGCGTTGCCAATCGCTTGGCATCTCAAGTCAGTCATGCCACAATCAGCAGTCCGCCATTGGCTGGATAACTTCTATGTGCTTGTAAGTTCGAATGGAGAGTGAGGAGAAACGATGATCAATAATTCCAAGTGCTTTATGCTGGCGGCAACGCTGGCGACGACTCTGCTGGCAACATCGGCGATGGCTCAGGATGCTGGCGGAACGCTGAAAAAGATCAAGGATACCGGCGTGATCACCCTCGGGCACCGGGAATCCTCCATTCCGTTCTCCTATTACGACGACAAGCAGCAGGTGATCGGCTATTCGCACGAGTTGATGCTTAAGGCCGTCGATGCCATCAAGGCCGAGTTGAAGTTAAGCAAGCTGGAGGTGAAACTGATGCCCGTCACCTCGGCCAACCGTATCACGCTGGTCCAGAATGGTTCGGTCGACCTCGAATGCGGGTCGACGACCAACAACACGGAGCGTCAGAAGCAGGTCGGTTTTTCGAACACCATCTTCATCATCGGCACCCGCTTGATGACCAAGACCAATTCGGGAATCAAGGATTTTTCCGATCTGGCGGGCAAGAATGTCGTCACCACCGCCGGCACCACCTCCGAGCGTCTGTTGCGCAAGATGAACGAAGACAAGCGCATGAACATGAACATCATCAGCGCCAAGGACCACGGCGAGTCGTTCCTGACGCTGGAAACCGGTCGCGCGGTTGCCTTCATGATGGACGACGCTTTGCTTTACGGCGAAATGGCCAAGGCCAAACGGGCCAGCGACTGGACGGTGGTTGGTGTTCCGCAATCCTACGAGGCGTACGGTTGCATGCTGCGCAAGGATGACCCGGCGTTCAAGAAAGTGGTCGATGGCGCCTTGGCCAAGGCCATGACCTCGGGCGAGGCGGAAAAAATTTACGCCAAATGGTTCCTGCAGCCGATTCCGCCGAAAGGCTTGAATCTGAATTTCCCGTTGTCGGACGCCATGAAGAAGCTCTACAAGTCACCGAACGACAAGGCCTTCGAATAGTTTCACCGGCTTCAGAAGCCTTCGCCAGAGGTCTTTCGGTCTCTGGCGGATTCCTTGCGAATAGCGACCTGATTCCGGTCCTCGTCGTGGTCACGGCTGGGGTCGCCTGGCCGCGCTTGTCCTGTTCGTTCCTGGGAGAGTCGAAATGGGTTACAACTGGAACTGGGGCGTTTTTCTGCAACCGGCGGCGTCGGGTGGCGACACCTATCTCGGCTGGATGTTTCATGGTTTCAAAACGACCATTGCCCTGTCGCTGTCGGCTTGGTTGATTGCGCTGGCGGTCGGCGCGGTGGTCGGGGTGCTGCGGACGGTTCCCAATAAATGGCTGTCGGGTCTGGCCACCGCGTATGTTGAGATTTTTCGCAACATACCGCTGTTGGTGCAGCTTTTTCTCTGGTATTTCGTGATGCCGGAGTTGCTGCCGGAGAGCCTGGGCAATGCGTTCAAGCAGAGCAACCCATTCATGCAACAGTTTCTTTCCTCGATGATCTGTCTGGCCTTGTTCACCAGCGCCCGCGTTGCCGAACAGGTGCGGTCCGGTATCAACTCCCTGCCGCGAGGGCAAAAGAACGCCGCCTTGGCGATGGGATTCACCTTGCCGCAAACGTATCGCTATGTCCTTCTGCCGATGGCGGTGCGCTTGATCGTTCCGCCGCTGACCTCGGAATTTCTGAATATTTTCAAGAACTCGGCTGTTTGCTCGACGATCGGCTTGCTGGAATTGGCGGCACAGGGACGGCAATTGGTCGATTACACCGCGCAGCCCTATGAATCCTTCATCGCGGTGACGCTGGCCTATCTGGTCATCAACGTCGTGGTGATGTTCAGCATGCGCTGGCTGGAGTCGCGCACGCGGGTTCCCGGCTACATCGGAGGAAAGTGAAATGTACGATTTCGACTGGTCTTCCATTCCAAACGCGTTGCCCTTCCTTTGGGACGGCATGAAGATTTCGATTCAGATAACGGCGACCGCCGTGGTTGTCGGCATCCTCTGGGGGACCTTGTTGGCGCTGATGCGCCTATCGCCGATCAAACCGCTGTCGTGGTTCGCCGCCGGTTACGTCAACCTGTTCCGCGCGGTGCCGCTGGTGATGGTCTTGCTGTGGTTTTTTCTGATCGTGCCGCATTTGCTGGAAAGCATTTTCGGTTTTCCGCGCGGTTCGGACATGCGCATGGGGTCGGCGATGGCCGGGTTCGCGCTTTTCGAGGCCGCTTACTATTCCGAAATCATGCGCGCCGGCATTCAGTCGGTACCGAAAGGGCAAATGGCCGCCGCCAGCGCCCTGGGCATGAACTACGGACAGTCGATGCGGCTGATCATCCTGCCGCAAGCGTTTCGCAACATGGTGCCGTTGCTGTTGACCCAGGGGATCATCCTGTTTCAGGACACCTCGCTGGTTTACGTGTCGGCGCTGGCCGATTTCTTCGGCGCCGCCTACAAGGTCGGCGACCGCGACGGGCGTCTGGTCGAGTTGCTGCTTTTTGCCGGTGCGGTTTATTTCGTGATCTGTTTCACCGCATCGCGAATCGTTCGGCGCTATCAGCAAAAGCTCAAGATCGCCTGAAGCGACGGGCGATCCAAACGACAGCAAAATCACCAGAGGAGGGATGTCGATGATTACGATGAACAAGGTCAGCAAGCATTACGGCGCGTTCCAGGTCCTGACCGATTGTTCCACACAGGTGCACAAGGGCGAGGTGATTGTCGTCTGCGGGCCGTCGGGTTCGGGCAAATCGACGTTGATCAAGGTGGTCAATGGTCTCGAGCCGTTTCAGAGCGGCGAGATCATCGTCAATGGCGTGTCCGTCGGCGATCCGAAAACCAATCTTTCCAAGCTGCGTTCCACGGTGGGCATGGTTTTCCAGAACTTCGAACTGTTTCCGCATATGAGCATTATCGACAATCTGGCGATCGCGCAGGTGAAGGTCCTTGGGCGCACGCAAGAGGTGGCGCGCGACAAGGGCTTCAAGCTGCTGGACCGCGTCGGTCTGCGCGCGCAGGCGGAGAAATACCCCGGACAGCTCTCCGGTGGCCAGCAGCAGCGCGTGGCGATTGCCCGGGCGCTGGCGATGGACCCGATCTGCATGCTCTTCGACGAACCGACGTCGGCGCTCGACCCGGAAATGGTCAACGAAGTGCTCGACGTGATGACCGAACTGGCGCGCGAGGGCATGACCATGATGTGCGTGACGCACGAAATGGGTTTCGCCAAACGGGTGGCCAGCCGGGTGATCTTCATGGACCAGGGTCGCATCGTCGAGGACGACAGTAAAGAGGCATTCTTCGAGAATCCGCGTTCGGAGCGCGCGCAGCAGTTTCTGGCCAAGATTTTGCATCACTAGGCCTTGCCGGAAGCCGGGAAGGTTGTTTCCGGCTTTCCGGCCACGTGTCGCGAATTTTTTGGTCGTATTTTTCGGTTGCTTTGGTCGCTTTGGTTGTATTCATAGTGTTTCGCACGGGCGCCAAGTAGTCGTCGGAGTCGATTCACCGCACCTGATCCGATGTCCGATGATCGGTACACGCGCCTGTCTGGCGGTCCGTCGCTCCTTTGGGGGCACTGGAGAAAGGCATGAGCATGCAAACCGAATCCCCGCTCGATTTACGGCGCAATCTGCGCGAAATCGCCAGCCGGCAGAAACTGTCGGCGACACTCGCCGAACATCTTGAATCGTATTTCGTCGATGTTGACCTGAGCGACGCTGCCGGCGACGCCAGCCCTGAAGATCTGCTCGGTGCCGCCGTTCAGCATTTTCGCCTGGCTGAACAACGGCAGCCCGGCCGCGCCGCCGTGGCCTTGTACACGCCCGATTTCGACCGCCACGGCTGGCATTCGCCGCATACGGCGATCGACATCGTGACCGACGACATGCCGTTCCTGGTCGACTCGATCACCATGGTGGTATATGGCCACGGTTTGGCGATTCATCGCCTGTTGCACCCGGTGCTCGGCGTCGACCGGGATGCCGACGGCAAGGTGCGGCGAACGCAAACGCGTGGCACGGCCGACTGCCAGGCGGAATCGTGGATTCACCTGGAAATCGACCGTATTGGCGACACCGTTTTTCTCGACGCCGTGTGGCAGGAAATCCATGGCGTGCTGGACGACGTGCGGGCGGCTGTCGACGACGGCGCCTCGATGCAGGACTGCATGCGCCGCGCCGGCGAGGAGGTGGCCGCCGCCGCCGTTGCCAGCGGCGACGACGCGGCGACTTACCTGCGCTGGATCGCCACCAACAATTTCGTCTTTCTCGGTTACGCCGAGTATCGCCCGGACAGCACCGGCGCTACCTTGGAGCGGGTGGCGGATAGTGGCCGCGGCGTTCTGCGACGCGCCGACCACCCTCACTACGGCCGCTGTCTGGCGGGGATTCCCGACGGCGTCGCCGATTTGACTAGGGACCCGCTGCCGGTGGCCTTGGTCAAGGCGGATGCCCGTTCAACGATCCATCGCCCCGCCTATCTCGATTTCATCGGCGTGAAATGCTACGACGACGCAGGCGGCGTCGCCGGAGCGCGCGTTTTTGTCGGCCTCTACACCGCGCACGTTTATCATGTCGCGGCGACCGAACTGCCGCTGGTGCGCCACAAGATCGCCGCGGTGCGGCAAGCCATGGGTTTTCTGCCGCGCAGCCATCGTGACAAGACCCTGCTCAACGTGCTGGAAACCTATCCTCGCGACGAGTTGATCGAAATCTCGCTGGCCGATTTGACGCGCATCGCTCGCGGCATTGTGGCGGTATATGAACGCGAGCAGGTGCGTGTTTTTCTGCGCGACGACGCCTGGGGTCGCTATGTGTCCGCTCTGGTCTATATGCCGCGCGACAGGTTCAATACCCGCACCCGTGAGCGGATTTCGGAATTGCTCCGCGAAACGCTGGCCGCGGTCAGCGTTGACTACTTCGTCATGCTCGGCGACTCACGGCTGGCGCGGCTGCATTTCATCGTCCACACCCCGGTCGGCACCCGCTACCGCTACGATGCCGAGGCCATCGGAAAGCAGGTGGCGCGGATCGTGCGCGGCTGGAGCGACGAACTGAAACAGCACCTGATCGAGCACCATGGCGAGGAGCATGGCAATCGTCTGCTGCGACGCTACGTGCCTGAACTGCCGTTGTCGTACCAGGAGCGCGTGATGCCGGCGTCGGCGGTCTCCGATCTCGAACGCCTGGCGGCGGCGGAGCGCAGCGATCGCGTCGAGGTGAAATTAAGCGCCGCGCTTGGCGATGACGGCGCGCACCACTACCTCAAACTGTTCCGTCGCGGTCGACCGCGGCCGCTGTCGGCGATCCTGCCAATACTCGAAAACCTGGGCTTGACGGTGCTTTCCGAGCAACCGTTCGCCCTGCCGTCCAGCGACCTGCACATCGCCGAATTCGCCGTGCAATTGCCGCAAGCGACGGCGCTCGACGACGATGGCACGCGCGAAGCGTTCGTCGAACTGCTCGAAAGACTGCTTCGCGAACAGGCCGAAAACGACGGTTTAAATCGTCTGGTCTTGCTCGCCGGCCTGAATGGACGGCAAATCACCCTTTTGCGTGCCTACAGCCGCTACCTGCGACAGGCCGGCCTGCCGTTCAGCCAGACCTACGTCGAGCGTTGTCTGTCCGCGCACGCCACGATCACGCGTCGTCTGGTCGAACTCTTCGAGGCGCATTTTTCGCCGACCGCCGACGAGGCGCGCGCGACGGGTTTTTCCCGTGATTTGAGCAGCGCCTTGCAGCAGGTCGGCAACCCCGACGACGACCGGATTCTCGCCGCTTTCCAGGCGGTGATCGAAGCGACCGTGCGCACCAATGCCTATCAGGCCGGCCGCGATGGTCAGGCAAAAAACTATCTGTCTTTCAAACTGTCGTCGGCGGCGATTCCCTTCCTGCCGGCACCGGTGCCGTTATGCGAAATCTTCGTTTACAACGAGCGGATGGAAGGCGTGCATCTGCGCGGCGCGCGCGTCGCCCGTGGCGGCTTGCGCTGGTCGGACCGCATGGAAGACTTTCGCACCGAAGTGCTGGGCCTCGTCAAGGCGCAGATGGTGAAGAACGCGGTGATCGTGCCGCTCGGTTCGAAGGGCGGTTTCGTCTGCAAGCGCTTGCCGCCGCCCGGCGAACGCGATGCGTATCAGGCCGAAGGGATCGCTTGCTACACCACCTTCATTCGCGGCTTGCTCGATCTGACCGACAATCTGGTCGCGGGCCGGGTGGTGCCGCCGCCCGGCGTTCGTCGTCGCGACGGCGACGACCCTTATCTGGTCGTCGCCGCCGACAAAGGCACCGCCAGTTTCTCGGACATCGCCAACGGGATCGCCATCGAGTACGGTTTCTGGCTCGGCGACGCCTTCGCTTCCGGAGGGTCGGCCGGTTACGATCACAAGAAAATGGCGATCACCGCCCGTGGCGCGTGGGAAGCCGTCAAGCGACACTTCCGCGAGTTGGGAGTCGATATCCAGACGCAGCCATTTACCGTCGTCGGCATCGGCGACATGTCCGGCGACGTATTCGGCAACGGCATGTTACTGTCCCCGTCCATCCGGCTGCTGGCCGCTTTCGACCATCGGCATATTTTTCTCGACCCCGATCCCGATCCGGCGCGAAGCCTCGCCGAACGGCGGCGGCTGTTCGCGCTGCCGCGCTCGTCGTGGCAGGACTACGATGCCGCCCTGATCTCCAGCGGCGGCGGTGTGTGGTCGCGCGGCGCCAAGTCGATTCCGCTGTCGGCGGAAGTGCGTGCCTGGCTGGGTACCGAGCGCACGCGGATGAGCCCGCCGGAATTGATCACGGCCCTGTTGCAGGCGCCGGTCGATCTGCTTTACAACGGCGGTATCGGCACCTACGTCAAAGCCAGCAGCCAGAGCCATCAGGAGGCCAACGATCGCGCTAACGATGTACTCCGCATCGACGCCAATCAGGTCGGCGCGCGTGTGATCGGCGAGGGCGGCAACCTCGGGCTGACCCAAAAGGGGCGCGTCGAGTTTGCCCTGGGCGGCGGTCGCCTGTTCACCGACGCCATCGACAACTCGGCCGGCGTCGATTGCTCCGACCACGAAGTCAACATCAAGATTTTGCTCGCCGGTCTGGTCGGTGGTGGCGACATGACCGGCAAACAGCGCGACGCCTTGCTGGCTTCGATGACCGACAGCGTTGCCCATCTGGTGTTGGCCGATAATTACCAGCAAACGCAAGCCATTGCGTTGGAAGCGGCCCACGGTGCCGAACTGTTCGAAGCGCATGCGCGCCTGATTCGTCATCTTGAAGAACACGGTGTCCTGGCCCGTGTTCTCGAGGCGCTGCCCGACGACAAGGGCCGGCTCGAACGGGCGCAGCAAAAACGCGGCTTCACGGCACCCGAAATCGCGGTGTTGCTGGCGTATGTCAAGATTTCACTCAAGGAAGCCATCCTGGCGTCCGATCTGCCGGATAGCGACGACCTCCAGGATCTGCTGGCGAGCTATTTCCCGGCACTGCTCCTCGAGTCCTGCGGCGAGCGGCTGCCCAGTCACCCGTTGAAGCGCGAAATCGTCACCACCCAATTGGTCAACCGACTGGTCAATCGCATGGGCACCATGTTCGTGATGGATACCGTCGATGAAACGGGTACCTCGGCCGCGCGGGTGGCTGGCGCTTTTCATGCCGCCAACAGCGTCCTCGACGCCGAAATCCTTTGGCGCGATATCGAATCGCTGGACCTCGTCATCGCCGCGGATCGTCAGTTCGAATTGATGGCGGGCTTAAGAGCGATGACCGCCGCCGTCACGCGCATGCTGCTGGTCCACCATGGCGCCGGCGCAACGATACGTCAGATGATCGCCACCTATCGTCCAGCGGTCGCCGAAACGCTTGATCGCCTGCGGCAAGGCCATCGGGGCATCGACGCGGTGACGGCCCTGGTCGAGCAGCGCGCCTCGGTGGTGGCCGCCATCGATCTGGTCGATCTATCCCGCGCTTGCGATCGGCCGTTGCCCGAAGTGGCGAACGCCTTGCATGCAATCGCCGCGGAGGTCGACCTCGACTGGCTGGCCACGGCTGTGAATCGCTTGCCGGCCGGCAATCGCTGGCAAGCGCGGGCGCGCGCCCACCTCGCCGCGGATCTGGCTCGCCTGCGTCTGTCCCTGCTGCGCAAACTGTTCGCCAACAAGTGGCCGGTCACCGTCGCCGCGCGCGCCGTCCTGGACGAAATCAAGCACGACTCCCCGCGGGATCTGGCGATGCTCTCGGCCGGTCTGGCCGAAATCGGGCGCCTGTTGACCTCTTGAGGCGGCGGGGCAGGGGGCGGGAATCGTCGAGGGACAACCGGGGAAGGGCGGTGCATGCATGGCCCGTGCCGGCAACGGCCGAAAAGCGCACGCCTTGGGAAGTGCCGCTCGTTGACGCTTTTCAGGCGGCGAGTCTACTGACTGTGTCCCTCGCCATAATTATGAATTTTGCCGAAACCGCCATGGCGAATTGGTGTAGAATTTCCGCTCATCCGCGAGGCTTTCGCCAGATCGCAAATCCCCTCAGGATTCCTCGATGCCCTTGTCTTCTCCCGTCGTTCAGCGCACTCGCATGCACGTTCGTCGCGTTCAGTTCGACGGCTACAAGCGAGTCGACGGCTACTGGGACATCGAAGCGCACCTGATCGACACCAAGGATCACGACTATCCGTTGTCGTCGGGTCTTCGAAAACCCGGCGAGGCAGTGCACGACATGTGGGTGCGGGTGACCATCGACGCCAGGATGAACATTCTCGGCGCCTCGGCATGTATCGATGCCATGCCCTACAACGGCTATTGCGATCGCATCGCCCCCGATTACTCCCGGTTGATTGGTCTCAACCTGTTTCATGGATTCCGGACAGCCGTCAAAAATCTGTTCCGCGGCACCCGCGGCTGCTCACACCTCAGCGAGTTGGCGATGTCTTTGCCGACAGCCGCGCTGCAAACATTCGCCAGCGATGTGCGCGACAACGAAGATAGCGAGCATAAGCCCTATCAGCTCGACCGCTGTCACGCGCTGGAATCGCATTCGGACGCGGTTCGGCGCTATTACCCGCGCTGGTATCGTGGCCAAAAGCCTGGGTAGTTGGTTCTGCCCGTGGTCGTTACGTTTCGCAACCTCAACTCAAGCAAGGAAAGCGCATGAAAATTCACGAATATCAGGGAAAAGAACTCCTGAAGAAATTCGGCGTCGTGGTTCCGCGCGGGGTGTTCTGTCAATCCGTCGATGACGCGGTCAAGGCAGCCGAATCCCTGGGTGGCAAGGTCTGGGTGGTGAAAGCCCAGATTCACGCGGGTGGTCGCGGCAAGGGTGGCGGAGTGAAAGTCGCCAAGTCGCTGGACGAAGTTCGCCAGTACGCCGGCCAGATCCTGGGCATGCAGTTGGTGACCCATCAAACCGGTCCGGCGGGTCAAAAGGTGCGCCGCCTGCTGATCGAAGAAGGCGCCGACATCCGCAAGGAATATTACGTGGCCGCGCTGACCGACCGCGCGACCCAGAAGGTTGCCATGATGGCTTCCTCCGAAGGCGGCATGGACATCGAGGAAGTGGCGCACAAAACCCCCGAGAAAATCCTCAAGGTGTTCATCGATCCCGAGGAAGGCTTGACCGACGCGCAGGCCGAGCAATTGGCCAATGGCATTGGCGTGCCGGCGGCATCGGTGGCCAACGCCGTCGCGGCGTTGAAAGGACTCTACACCTGCTATATGGAAACCGATGCGTCGCTGGCGGAAATCAACCCGCTGATCCTTGAAGGCAACGGCAACATCAAGGCGCTCGACGCCAAGTTCAACTTCGATTCGAATTCGCTGTACCGGCAGCCGGAAGTGGTTGCTTTCCGCGACCTTGACGAAGAAGACGCCGACGAACTCGAAGCCTCGAAATACGACCTCTCCTACATCTCGCTCGACGGCAACATCGGTTGCCTGGTCAATGGCGCCGGTCTGGCGATGGCGACGATGGACACCATCAAGCTGTTCGGCGCCGAGCCGGCCAACTTCCTGGATGTTGGCGGTGGCGCGACCACCGAGAAGGTCACCGAGGCCTTCAAGATCATGCTCAAGAATCCCAAGGTCGAGGGCATCCTGGTCAACATCTTCGGTGGCATCATGCGTTGCGATACCATCGCCACTGGTGTTGTCGCCGCCGCCAAGGAAACGCACCTGACCGTGCCGCTGGTCGTTCGCATGAAGGGGACCAACGAGGATATCGGCAAGAAAATCCTGAGCGAATCGGGTTTGCCGATCATCACTGCGGATTCAATGGCCGAAGCCGCCACCAAGATCGTTGCTGCGGTCAGTTAAGGAGCCACCCATGTCGATTCTGATCAATAAAGACACCAAAATCATTACCCAGGGCATCACCGGCAAAACCGGCCAGTTCCACACTGAAAAGTGCCAGGAGTACGCCAACGGCAAAAACTGCTTCGTCGCTGGCGTAAACCCCAAGAAAGCCGGCGAGAAAATTTTCGATATTCCCATTTACGCGTCGGTCAAGGAGGCGGCCGCGCAAACCGGTGCCACCGTTTCGGTGGTCTATGTGCCGCCTCCAGGCGCCGCCGCCGCGATCTGGGAAGCCGTCGAGGCCGACCTCGATCTGGTGATCTGCATCACTGAAGGCATTCCGGTCCGCGACATGCTGATGGTGCGCAACCGGATGAAGAAGCGCGAAGCCGCCGGCGGCAAGAAGACTTTGCTGCTCGGTCCGAACTGCCCAGGCCTGATCACGCCGGATGAAGTCAAGATCGGCATCATGCCGGGCCACATTCACCGCAAAGGCCGCATTGGCGTCGTTTCGCGTTCGGGCACCCTGACTTACGAAGCGGTTGGTCAGTTGACCGAAATCGGCCTTGGCCAATCGTCGGCGGTCGGTATCGGTGGCGATCCGATCAACGGTTTGAAGCACATCGACATCATGCGTCTGTTCAACGACGATCCGGATACAGACGCGGTGGTCATGATCGGCGAAATCGGCGGTCCCGATGAAGCGGAAGCGGCGATGTGGTGCAAGGCGAACATGAAGAAGCCGATCGTCGGCTTTATCGCCGGCGTCACCGCACCGGCGGGCAAGCGCATGGGTCACGCCGGCGCGCTGATTTCGGGCGGTGCCGATACCGCCGACGCCAAACTCGCCATCATGGAGGAGTGCGGTTTCAAGGTGACTCGCGATCCGTCGGAAATGGGCAAACTGATCAAGGCCATGATCTAGGGCGAACAAGTTTGGTCGACCGGTGTCGCATGAAAAAGGGCAGACTTTTAGTCTGCCCTTTTTCGTTTGCCTTCAATGGCAAGATTTACCGTTAAAATCATGGTTCGCGAGCGTTCTCCAACGGGGTTTCTCCGCCGCCCGACCTTGATCCGACTTTCGATTTACGTACCGAGGGTTTTATGCCTTTGTTTTTGAGCGAACAAGAAGTCTCACAATTGCTGACCATGTCGCTGGCTTTGGAAGCGGTGGAGGAGGCGCACCGCGATCTGTCGGCGGGGAAGGCCGTCGACATTCCACGACAACGCACGCGTTTGCCGCAAACGACGCTGCATATCTTGCAGGGCGCCTTGCCGCGACTCGACGCCATTGGTTATAAAGCCTATACCAGCAACCGCTCGGGAGTGCGTTTCCTGGTTCATCTTTTTCGGGCGTCCACCGGAGAACTGCGCGCGGTACTCGAAGCCGACCGTTTGGGCATGATGCGGACCGCCGCGGCTTCGGGTGTGGCGACCCGCTGGCTGGCGAAACCGGATGCGCGGATCGCGGGTGTTTTCGGCGCGGGCTGGCAGGCTGAGGGGCACATCGAAGCCTTGCTGGCGGTCCGGCCGTTGCGGCAGGTCAAGGTCCATGCGCGTCGAGCCGATCGGCTACAGGCGTTTTGCGCGCGGATGTCGGCGCGCTTTGGCGTCGATGTCGTCGCGGCAGCGTCGGCGGAAGAAACGGTGCGGGGCAGCGACATCGTCAGTACCGTTACCACGGCCACCACGCCGCTGTTCGACGCCGATTGGCTGTCGCCGGGCACGCACATCAATGGCGCCGGGTCGAATGCGCTTATTCGGCGCGAACTTGGGGAAGATGTCCTGAAGCGCTGCGCACTCATCGCCGTCGATAGTATCGAAACAGCACTGCGCGAGGCCGGTGATTTGTTGCCATGGTTGGAGAAAGGCCGTTTGCAAGCGCGCGATATGGTCGAACTGGGTGACATTGTTTGCGGGCGGCGACCGGGGAGAGTCCGTACCGACGACATCACGCTGTTCGAGTCGCAAGGCATGGCCATCCAGGATCTGGCCCTCGCCGTTAGGCTGGAGGCGCTGGCGAAAGAAAGTGGGCGGGGTGGAGACCTGCCTTATGGCGCTTGAGCCGGTTTCTTGTATTTGTCTCTGATAAAAAGAAAGAATATGGCTGGCTTTTTTACGGAATGTCGTTTGTCCATGCTGGTTTCAAGCTACTGAAATGAGCTTGGCCGATTGCGATGAATGTGATCTTTGTCACGGTCGTTGTTACAAAATAAGCTAATCTGCGGCCGACAGGTTTGCCGGTGCCTGATCTGGAGGAGACGTGGCAAACAGTCTTTCGAGTGCCCTTGAGGTCGCGATGCGTACCGACCCAGGATTGGTGCGAGGCGACAACGAAGATTCGATCCTGGTCGATCTGACGCATGGGTTCGCGATTCTAGCCGATGGCATGGGTGGCTACGATGCAGGAGAAGTGGCGAGCAAGATGGCAACGACGCTCTTGGCGAACAGGCTGCTAGCGACATTCGCCAATACCCCCGCTCATTCTGCCAATGGTCACGCGGCGCAATCGTCTTTGCGGCGCCTGATTGGTGGCGAAATCGCGGTTGTCAATTCGGCTATTCACGATGCAGCCGAACAACAAACGCCGTTTCACGAGATGGGTACGACCTTGGTGGTCGCGGTGTTTTGCGACGATCATCTCGTGGCGGCGCACGTCGGTGATTCGCGTCTCTATCGTCTGCGCGGACGCAAACTGAAGGCGCTAACGCGCGATCACTCTTTATTGCAAGAGCAGATCGACAGCGGCTTGGTGTCGCCGGCAGAAGCGCGATACGCGGTCAATCGCAATTTGGTGACACGCGCACTCGGTATCGAACCCGCGGTGGAACCGGAGGTGCACGTTTATAAAGTGCGTCCGGGTGATATCTACCTGCTGTGCTCGGACGGTCTTCACGACATGGTCACGGACCAGGAAATTCAATATCTACTTGAGGAATTTCGCCTTTATCCGGATCGGATGGTCGCCGAACTGGTTGATTTGGCCAACAGTCATGGCGGGGAAGACAATATTTCAGTGATTGTGATCAAGATCCTGCACCAGTTCCCGGTGGCGCCGAGGGGCTGGTTGAAACTGCGCTCATGGTTTAGCTAAGGAAAAAATGCAATGGCAAAGCTCATACTCAGCATGGATGGTCTGGTCCTCAAGGAAATTCCGTTGCTCAAGGAACGCATGAGCATTGGACGCAAGGCGCATAACGACATCCAGATCGACAATATGGCGATCAGCGGCGAGCATGCGGCGGTGGTGACCATTCTCAACGATTCTTTTCTTGAAGATCTGAATAGCACCAACGGCACGCTGGTCAATGGTCAGCCGATCAGGAAACATTTCCTGAAGGATGGCGACCTTATCGAATTGGGCAAGTACAAGATGAAATACCTGGCGTTCGGCGAAGGGATCGGCGAGGCGTCAGACCCGCATGGGCGGGATTTTCATGTTGAGTCGGTCCCGTTTCCAAAAACGCCGAACGACAGCCAGCCGGTAAACGCCTCAATATCGGCCGCAACGACGACCGGCTTGCCGTTGGCCGCCATTCGCCTGCTCAGCGGTTCGAACGCCGGTCGCGAGCTGCAACTCCTGAAAACGTCGACCACGCTTGGCAAGCCTGGCGTACAAGTGGCGGTGATTGCCCGTAGGCCGCGAGGCTATTTTCTGACGCACGGCGAAGGGAAGGTGTTGCCGACGGTCAATGGCAAGGTGCTCGACTTCGAAGGGTACTGCTTGCAAAACCGCGATGTCATTGAAATCGCTGGTGTCAAAATGGAATTCTTCCTGAAAGAGTGACATGGCGGGATTTTCAGGATGGGCGTGGCGGTTCGGTGGTCGTCGCGAGAACAGTCTTCAATCGACAGGGGTTGCGGAAAACCCGTTGGAGCGCGCATGAAAGTCAAGGTGCTTGGTTGCAGTGGCGGTATAGGCGGGAGTCACCTGCGAACCACCTCGATACTCGTCGATCACGATGTGCTTGTCGACGCCGGTACCGGCGTGGCCGACCTGTCGCTCAACGAACTTGCGCGTATCGACCACGTGTTTCTGACGCACTCGCATCTCGACCATATCGCCTCACTCCCGTTGTTGATTGATTCGGTTAGCGATTTGCGCGACAAGCCGTTGACGGTCTACGCCACGGCGGCGACGCTCGAAATCATCAGCCAACACATCTTCAACTGGGTGATCTGGCCGGATTTCAGTGTTATTCCAAGCCGGGAGAAGGCGTCAATGACGTACCGGCCGCTCGCCATAGGTCAGGCGGTTCGGCTGGGCGAGCGAACCATTACCGCTTTGCCGGCCGAGCACACGGTGCCGGCCGTCGGCTATCAACTCGATTCAGGCGCCGGAAGCTTGGTTTTTACTGGCGACACCACTGTCAACGATGCCTTTTGGCCGGTGGTCAACCGCATCGCCAATTTGCGTTACCTGTTGATCGAAACCGCTTTTCCGAATCGGGAGCAATCGCTCGCCGAAATATCCAAACATTTGTGCCCGACCATGCTGGCCAGCGAACTTCGCAAGTTGACCCGCGTCCCGGAAGTCTACGTTAGTCACCTTAAGCCAGGTCAGATTGATCTGACGATGGCGGAAATCGCCACCTCTTTTGGCGATGCGGCGCCGAAAATGTTGCGGAACAATCAGATTTTCGAGTTTTGAATGGTGTAACCCACAACCCTCCGACATCCGATACCTCGCGCGCTACGCAAGGCACGGTGCGTGTCGCCACCGGCCTGTCTAGCCACTGACGGTATTTCCCTCCAGTAAGCAACAACCCCTGCCGCCGCGATGAACGTGCTTCCGGTGAGCGTGTCGAACGTGAGCCAGTCGCGGTAACCGCGGGGAAACTCGGGCCATTCCTTTGTGGATGCTTTCCGCAGCTCACGCCCGATCATGGGCGGCCGGCGCGAACACTTGTTGGCCAGCAGCGCCATCACAGGTCGACTGACAGTGGCCAGTCTTGTATGGCTTATTCAAGGAGAACCAACCATGAGTCCAATCAGCAGATATCTTTCGGCCGCTTGTCTGGCCTTGGCGTTGGTGACCTCTGTCGGCTGCTCATCGACTCCGAAGCAAGAAGGAACCGGCGAATACATTGACGACAGCATCATCACGACCAAAGTCAAGGCGGCCGTTCTTGCCGAACCGACATTGAAATCGATGGAAATAAGCGTTGAAACCTTCAAGGGTATTGTGCAACTGAGTGGTTTCGTGAGTTCGCAAGCGGCAGCCTACAAGGCGGTCGCGGTGGCGCGCGGCGTTGCGGGCGTGCGCTCCGTAAAAAACGACATGTTGGTCAAATAACAGGCGCCGATTGTTGCCGGGCACCACGCCCGGTGGGGTTCGTGCAGCGTATTTTTCGTGTTGTCGTGACGAGTGACGATGCGCTGTTCGGACCTTGAGTGTTGGTCACCGCTGGGCTGACCATGTGAATGTTCTCGGCGGCTTCCCACGCCATGGGGTCGCTTGCGGCAACAACCGTGCATTGATGGCGCCAAGAGTTCTTGAGTTCAAGGCGATCCGATGCGCCTTGTCGCGCCCTTCGCTCACACGTCGAAAGGCCCTGTTGAAATGAACGTCGCCGTCAGACTCGCCGACTATTTGCAGGGGCTGAGAACACTGCCTCGTGGTAGTGACTGGCCACGAATTTCAGCCGAGGAGGAAGCACCGCTCCGCGCCGAGTTGTTCAGTAGCGAGCAGATGGATCAGCGCGGCAGGATTCTCGCGGCATCGCACAGAGTGATATCGACCAGTGGATCGGATCGGTTGCTGGCGCGATTGGCGGCCAACGAACGTATTTTGATCGAAGTTTGCCGCTTGTTGAGCGGTGTGGGCGCCGACAAACAGCGGATCACGCCGGCCGGAGAATGGTTGCTCGACAACTTCTATCTCATCGAGGAACAAATCCGTACCGCCAAGAGGCACTTGCCGAAAGGATACAGCCGGGAACTGCCGCGTCTGGCTGCCGGCACGGCCGCCGGACAGCCACGCATCTATGACGTCGCGCTGGAGGTGGTGGCGCATGGTGACGGTCATCTCGATACCGATAGCCTTGGCCGTTTCGTGGTCGCCTATCAGTCCGTCACTGCGCTCACGCTTGGAGAGTTGTGGGCCATACCGATCATGCTGCGGCTGGCCGTGATCGAAAATCTCCGGCGGGTTGCCGTGCGGATCGCCGCCGCCCGGGTTGAGCGGAATCTGGCGGCGGCGTGGGCAGACCGGATCGTTGAAACCGCCACCAACGATCCAAAGAGCATGGTCCTGGTGATCGCCGACATGGCGCGCTCGACGCCGCCGATGGTTTGTTCGTTTGTCGCCGAACTCTCGCGCCGCTTGCAAGGCCGTGGTCCGATGCTGGCCCTGCCGGTTAACTGGCTCGAACAACAACTCGCCGAATCCGGTTTGACGATCGAACAGTTGGTGCAAGTGGAAAACCAGCAACAAGCGGCCGATCAAGTCTCGGTCAGCAACAGCATTGGCAGCTTGCGTGCGCTCGGCGCCATCGACTGGCGAGAATTTGTCGAAACCATGAGTGTTGTCGAGCAGACGTTGCGTCAGGACCCCGATGGCGTCTACGCGCGAATGGATTTTGCCAGCCGTGATCGCTACCGCCATGCGACCGAGGAAATGGCCAAGAAAAGTCGTCTGACGGAAAGGGAAGTGGCACGTAAGGCGGTTGATCTGGCTCGGGCGGCGGCGAGTGGTGGCGATGCCGGCGATCGTTCCCGGCACGTTGGTTATAATTTGATCGACAAAGGTGTGCCCGAACTCGAACACGCGCTGGCCTTTCGACCGTCCTCCATTGACCGGCTGCGCAGGGCGTTCAGCCGCTGTCCGGTGCCGATTTATCTCGGTGCAATCGTTCTGCTCGGCGTGCTGCCGAGCGGCGCTCTGTTGGCCTGTTTTCCGATGGTCGGGAGGCCTGCCTGGGCGGTCGCTTTCGCCCTGCCATCGCTCGGTTTGCTTATTGTGCTGGGCGTTAGTCAACTGGCGGTCGAATTGGTGAACTGGTTGCTTGCCTTGCTGGTGATGCCGCGCCTGCTGCCGCGAATGGACTTTTCCGATGGCATCCCGCCGAGTTCGCGAACGCTGGTGGTGGTGCCGACGCTGCTCACCAGCGTGGCTGGCGTCGAAAGCCTGGTCGAGGGACTTGAGGTGCGGATGCTCGCCAATCGCGATAACTGCCTGCACTTTGCCCTATTGACCGATTTTACCGATGCCGCGCAGGAATCGCTTCCCGGAGACGGGCCGCTGCTGGAGGCGGCCAGGACCGGGATCGAGGCGCTGAACGAAAAATATGCGGCTGACGGCATGCGCCGCGATCTGTTCTTCCTCTTCCACCGTCCGCGCCGATGGAATCCTGGCGAGCGCATCTGGATGGGGTACGAGCGCAAGCGTGGCAAGCTGGCTGATCTGAATGCGCTGCTGCGGGCGTGCCCGAGAGCCGGTGCCGCCTTTTCGCTGATTGTCGGCGATACCTCGCGGCTCGCCGAGATCCGCTATGTGCTCACACTCGATACCGACACGCAGTTGCCGCGCGACGCGGCGCGCCAATTTGTCGGCACCATGGCGCACCCACTGCACCGTCCGCGCTACGACGCCACGCGGCAGCGGGTCAGCGAAGGCTACGGCATTCTGCAGCCGCGCGTGGCCAACAGCCTGACGGGAAGCAACCGCTCGCGTTATGCCCGGCTGTACGGCGGGGAGCCGGGTGTCGACCCGTATACCCGCGCCGTTTCAGACATTTATCAGGATTTGTTCGGCGAGGGCTCGTTCATCGGCAAGGGTATTTACGACGTTGACGCCTTCGATCTGGCACTTGGCGGACGTTTTCCCGACAATCGTATTCTCAGTCACGATCTGATCGAAGGGTGTTACGCCCGCGCCGGGCTGTTGAGCGACGTGCACTTGTACGAGGACTACCCGGCCCGCTACAGCGCCGACGTTAGCCGCCGCCACCGCTGGATTCGCGGCGATTGGCAGTTGGCCGGCTGGCTGCGGCGAGGTGTTCCAACACCGGTCAGCGGCACCGGTGTGGCGGGCGAGCCGGCCTCTTTCGTTCGGCAACGGAATCCCCTGTCGTTGTTGTCGCAATGGAAAATTCTCGACAATCTTCGTCGCAGTCTCGTCCCGGCAGCTTTGTTCCTGCTCTTGCTACTGGGCTGGACGGCGCTGCCACCGGCGCTGCCATGGACCGCCGCCGTGCTCGGTATCCTGTTGCTGCCAACGCTTTGCAGTCTAAGCGTCGATCTGTCGCGCAAGGCGGCAGAGGTTTCGTTTGGTTGGCATCTGGCGACCATGGCCAATCAGGCCGCGGCGCACGCCGGACGGTTGGCGTTCGAGCTGGCGTGTTTGCCCTATGAGGCGTTGTTCAGTGTCGATGCCGTTGGACGCACGCTCTGGCGCCTGCTGTTCTCGGGTCATCATCTGCTCGAGTGGCAACCATCGAACGAGGCCAATCGTGTCGCCGACACGGCAAATCGCCACACGCTGGTCGCGTCGGTGCGCGCGATGTGGATCGGCCCGGCAGTCGCGGTGGCGACGGCGGTTTATCTGTTGATCTCGCAACCAAAGGTGCTGGCGGCAGCGGCGCCGATTCTGCTGCTGTGGTTGCTTTCACCTGTCATTGCCTGGTGGCTCAGCCTGCCGCTGCGTCCGCGCGCGGTGGCGCTGACAGACCGGCAAAAACTGTTCTTGCGCATGTTGGCCCGCCGAACCTGGTCTTTCTTCGATCGTCTGGTTGGTCCGGAAGACCATTGGTTGCCGCCCGATAACCATCAGGATTATCACGGCGCGACGGTCGCGCACCGCACCTCGCCGACCAACATCGGCATGGCGCTGCTGGCCAATTTGTCGGCCTACGATTTTGGCTACCTGCCGGCTGGCGATCTGATTGAACGCACGGCGAATACCTTGCGCACGATGTCCAAGCTCGAACGGCATCGAGGACATTTGTACAACTGGTACGACACGCTGACCTTGCAACCCTTGCCGCCGCGTTACATTTCGACGGTCGACAGCGGCAATTTGGCCGGCCACCTGTTGACCTTGCGCGCCGGGATCGCCGCGCTTGCCGACGCCCCGATTCTCGCCGCGCGCTTGTTCGACGGCATGGCGGACACGGTGGAACTCATCGACGAAACGGCGGCCGGCATGGCTTCGCCGGTGCAGGCGGCGCTACGCGCATTTCGCCGCGAGCTGGCAGTGGCAACAACGCGGGTGGGACCGGTCAACCTGGTGGCGGTGCATGCGCGACTCCAGCGGCTGGCGGTCGCCGCCGCCGACCTGGTCGCCATGGTCGGTTTTCACGACGCGGCAACCGAGGCCGGGGAGTGGGCGCGGGCGCTCGATCGGCAATGTCGGCAGGCGCGCGACGACATCGTTTTCCTCGCGCCGTGGCTGTCGTTGCCCACGGCGCCGGCCGGGCTTGACCTCGTCGGATTGCTTCCCGACGGCGGCATCCCGAGTCTACGCGCCTTGGCGGTCGATGACGCCGATCTGGGTGCGCGCATTGCTTGCCGAGGTGCCGCCATGGCGACGCCGGAGCAACGGCAGTGGCTCGACGCGCTGCGGCAGCGGCTTGCCGAGGGAACCACGCGAGCCAACGAGCGCTTGGTGGCCCTCCAGGGTCTAGCGGCGCAGGCGGGCGACTTCGCCCACCTGGATTACGATTTTCTACACGACAAAGTGCGTCATTTGCTGACCATCGGTTACAACGTTGACGAATGCCGGATGGACAGCAGCTATTACGACCTTTTGGCGTCCGAGGCGCGCTTGTGCAGTTTTGTCGCCATCGCCCAGGGGCAGTTGCCGCAGACCGGCTGGTTCAATTTGGGGCGCCTGCTCACCAGCGCCGGTGGCAAGCCAGTCCTGCTGTCGTGGAGCGGTTCGATGTTCGAGTACCTGATGCCGCTGCTGGTGATGCCGACGTACGAAAACACTCTTCTCGATCAGACATGCAAGGCGGCCGTGGCCAGGCAAATCGAGTACGGCCGCTGGCGCGGTGTGCCGTGGGGTATTTCCGAATCGGCCTACAACATCGTCGATGCGCAATTCAATTACCAGTATCGCGCTTTTGGCGTGCCGGGTTTGGGGCTTAAGCGCGGCCTGGCCGATGATCTGGTCGTCGCGCCATACGCCTCCGCGCTGGCCTTGATGGTTGCGCCCGAGGAGGCCTGCGCCAATCTACGCCGGCTCGCCGACGAGGGCTTTGTCGGTCGTTTCGGTCTTTTCGAAGCGATCGATTACACGCCGGCACGGCAACGACGTGGGCAAAAACGAGTGGTGGTACGCGCCTTCATGGCGCATCACCAGGGGATGAGCCTGCTGGCGCTGGCCTTCCTGTTGCTGGACCGTCCGATGCAGCGTCGTTTCGAGTCCGATCGACAATTCCAGGCGGTTCTCCTGTTGCTGCAGGAGCGGATTCCCAAGACAAGCAACCTGTTCCAGGGCGCGACGCAATTGACTGAACTGTTGTCGGCCTCGCCGGCCGAGGCGCCGCCGCGTATGTACAACACGCCTGACACACCGGCACCGGAAGTGAAGCTGTTGTCGAACGGCCGTTATCACGTGATGGTGACCAACGCCGGCGGCGGCTACAGTCGTTGGAAGGATCTGGCGGTGACTCGCTGGTCCGAGGACGGCATCTGCGACAATTGGGGAAGTTTTTGTTATATACGTGATATAACAAATTTCGAGAACGCGGTTTTGTGGTCTGCCGCCCATCAGCCGACAGGCAGGCGGGCGGCGAGCTACGAGGTGATCTTTTCCGAGGGGCGCGCCGAGTTTCGTCGGCGCGACACCGTTGGCGACGGTGTTTTCGAGACGTATACCGAAATCGTGGTGTCGCTGGAAGACGACATCGAGTTGCGCCGGGTGCGCCTGACCAATCGCTCGCGGCGGCGGCGGCGCATCGAGATGACCAGCTACGCCGAGGTGGTGATCGCCCCGGTGGCGGCCGACGCGGCGCACCCGGCATTCAGCAAGTTGTTCGTCCAGACCGAAATCCTGCCCGAGCGCCGCGCGATCCTGTGCAACCGCCGGCCGCGCTCGGTCGGCCAGCAGACGCCGTGGATGCTGCATCTGATTACCGGCCACGGCGTCGACCTCGGCGAGGTGTCCTACGAAACCGATCGCTCGCGCTTTATCGGCCGCACCAGAAGCGCCGCCAATCCGGCGGCGATGAGCGACACGGCGGCGCTTTCCGGCAGCGACGGCTCGGTTCTCGATCCGATTGTCGCCATCCGCTGTTCTCGCCACCTCGATCCGGAACAGTCGCTGACGATCGATATCGTTTCGGGTGTCGCCGAGACGCGCGACCTGGCGGTAAGTCTGATCGACAAGTACCGCGACCGGCATCTCGCCGATCGCGCCTTCGAACTGGCGTGGACGCACAGTCAGTTGATTTTGCGGCAGCTCAATGCCAGCGAAGCCGACTCGCAACGGTATGTGCGCCTCGCGAGCTCAGTGATCCACGCCTCCGCCGCGTTGCGCGCCGATCCTGCCGTTTTGATTCGGAATCATCGCGGACAGTCCAGCTTGTGGGGCTATGGGATTTCCGGCGACCTGCCGATCGTGCTGTTGCAAATTGCCGACGGCGCGCACATTGATCTCGTGCGCCAGCTGGTCCAAGCGCATGCCTACTGGCGTCTGAAGGGGCTGACGGTCGACCTGGTGATCTGGAACGAGGATCACGGCGGTTATCGTCAGCAATTGCAGGAACGAATCATGGGGATAATCGCGTCGGGTGTTGGCGCCAATCTGATCGATCGGCCGGGCGGCATCTTCGTGCGTTCGACGCAACACCTTTCCAGCGAAGACCGAATTTTGTCGCAGTCGGCGGCACGCGCCGTCATCAATTCCAGCGAGGACCGGATTCTGTTGCAGTCGGTGGCCCGGGTGGTGATCGCCGACAGCCGGGGAACGCTGGCCGAGCAACTCGACCGCATCCGCCTCGACGAACCGCGCCCGGCGCTGTTCAAGGCGAAAAAACACCCTCGGCAAGAGGAGTTTGTCGGCGTCGCCGACGAACTCCCGTCCGACCGCGATCTGTTCCAATACAACGGTCTCGGCGGATTCAACCGCGATGGCCGCGAATACGTGATCGTCCTCCCCCAGGGGAAGGTGACGCCGGCGCCATGGGTCAACGTTCTGGCCAATCCTCGCTTCGGAACCGTGATCTCGGAAAGCGGCATGGCCTACACCTGGGGCGAGAACGCGCACGAATTTCGTCTGACCCCGTGGCACAACGATCCGGTCAGCGACGCCGGTGGCGAAGCCTTTTATCTCCGCGATGAAATGACCGGCCGCGTTTGGTCGCCGACACCCTTGCCGATGCGCGCGGCGGCGCCTTACGTCATCCGGCACGGCTTCGGTTACAGCGTTTTCACGACACTTGAGGACGGCATCTGCTCGGAATTATGGGTTTACGTGGCCATCGACGCCGCCGTCAAGTTCTCGGTCTTGAAAATACGCAACCAATCCGGTCATCCCCGGCGGCTATCGGCCACTGCCTATGTCGAATGGGTGCTCGGCGACTTGCGCGCCAAAACGGCAATGCATGTCAGCACCGAAATCGATCCCGGCAGCGGTGCGCTCCATGCCCGCAACCCCTACAACCTCGAATTCGCCGCCCGGGTGGCTTTCTTTGATGTCGACGAACCACGGCGTGGCGTGAGTGGCGACCGCGGTGAATTCATCGGGCGCAACGGCTCGCTGAGCGACCCGGCGGCCATGCGCCGCGAGCGTCTCTCGGGCAAGGTCGGCGCGGGGCTCGATCCGTGCGCGGCAATGCAAGTCAGCTTCGACCTCGCCGACGGGCAGGCGCGTGAAATCGTCTTCCGGCTCGGCGTCGGACGCAACGCTGACGAAGCCAACGCCCTCGTCCACCGTTTCCGCGGGGCGGCGGCGGCGCGCGCCGCCCTCGAAGCCGTCCAGCAGCGCTGGCAACACACGCTGTCCGCCGTGCGGATCGAAACGCCCGATCCGGCGGTCAATGTGTTGGCCAATGGCTGGCTGATCTACCAGACCCTCGCCTGTCGCTTCTGGGCACGCAGCGGCTACTATCAGTCGGGCGGCGCTTTCGGTTTCCGCGATCAGTTGCAAGACGCAATGGCCCTGGTTCACGCCGAACCCGCGCTGGTTCGCGAGCATCTGCTACGCTCCGCCAGCCACCAGTTCCAGGAAGGCGACGTTCTCCATTGGTGGCATCCACCGGCCGGTCGCGGCGTGCGCACGCACTGTTCGGACGACTATCTCTGGCTGCCATTGGCCGTCTGCCGCTACATCGCTTGCACGGGCGACAGCGCCGTGCTCGACGAAACACTGCCTTTCCTGGAAGGCCGTCCGGTTAACCCGGAGGATGATTCCTACTACGACCTCCCCAGTCGCTCGGCGGAAATGGCTAGCTTGTACGAGCACTGCGTGCGTGCCATCCGGCGTGGCCTGCGGTTTGGCGTACACGGTTTGCCGCTGATCGGTTCGGGCGACTGGAACGACGGCATGAATTTGATCGGCATGCACGGCAAGGGTGAGAGCGTCTGGCTGGGTTTCTTCCTCTGCGAAGTGCTCCGGCGCTTCGCCGGGCTTGCCGCCGCCCATGGCGACTCGTTTTTCGGTGAATTTTGCCGCATGGAGGAAAGGCGGTTGCGCGGGAACATCGAACAGCACGGCTGGGACGGCCAATGGTACCGGCGCGCCTATTTCGACGACGGCACCGTGCTGGGGTCGGACGGCAACGTCGACTGCCGGATCGATTCCATCTCCCAGAGTTGGTCGGTGTTGGCCGGCGTGGGTGAAGGCCTCGGCAACCTCGCGCGTGCCCGTCTGGCCATGCAGGCGGTCGATACCCGTCTCGTTCGCCGCGAGCATGCCCTGATCCAGCTTCTCGACCCACCGTTCGATCAATCGTCCCTCGACCCCGGCTACATTCGAGGCTATGTCCCCGGCGTGCGGGAAAACGGTGGGCAATATACCCATGGCGCCATCTGGGCGGCGATGGCCTTCGCCGCCCTCGGCGACCGCGAGCGCGCGTGGGAACTGCTGCGAATGATCAATCCGATGTCGCATGCGTTGTCGGCGGAGGCCGTCGCCACCTACAAAGTCGAACCCTATGTCGTCGCCGCGGACGTTTACGCGTGCGTTCCGCACACCGGTCGTGGCGGCTGGAGCTGGTATACCGGCTCGGCCGGCTGGTTGTACCGGCTGCTCGTCGAATCGCTGCTTGGCTTGCGGCGGAGCGGCGAACAATTGCATTTTGCGCCCTGTTTGCCCGCCGATTGGCCGGGCTTTACGCTGCATTACCGCTACCGGCAAACCACCTACCACATCGTCGTTGTACAAACACCCTCCAGCGACAGTCGGAGCGGTGTCAGCGGCGTTACCGTTGACGGCATCGAACGCGGCGACCAGGCGATTCCGCTCCACGACGACGGTCTGGAGCACACGGCCGAGGTCCGTGTACTCACCGCCTGAACGCCGCCGGGAAAACGTGCCGGCGTGTGATGATCCGTGAAGAATCTGACAATTTTTGTCAGCGGGGTGACGTGATTTGGTGACAAATCCCCTCGAACAAGCGCAAAAACGGCTTTCTTTCCCGGTTTCGACGGTGGCACGAAAAGTGCTCTAGGTAATGCAACGGATTGTCCGTTGCACCTACCGGAAGGAGTCGAAAACCATGAAAAAGCTGCAAAAAGGGTTCACCTTGATTGAGCTGATGATCGTCGTCGCGATCATCGGCATCCTCGCCGCCATTGCTATTCCGCAGTTCTCCGATTACACCAAGAAGGGTGAAGATAAATCCGCGCAATCGGATGCCAAGAATCTCTTGACGGCTGCCGCTGCAAATTCGACGGCCCCGTAACTCATCTTCCCTGATTGGAGTGTTCTCATGAAGAAAATCGTTCTCTGCGCCGTTCTTGCGACTGCGGCGATTACCCCCTTGTCGGCAAACGCGGCAGGCGAGCAAACTTTTTGTACCGGCGGTGCCGCCGGTTCCTCGACAGTTACGGCTACCGCCAGTACCAGCGATTTTGTTAAGGTCGCTTTTACTCCGAAATGCTCGGCGAATGTCGATCTGGTTGGCAATGACCGCAGGACGACCCTCTATACGGTTGGTGCGAGCTCCCGTAAAGGCAAGTCGCGCTTTGGTGGTTCGACTGCCGGCGGTTCGGTAGCGGGTAGCCCTTGCGCGGCAGCGACGTGTTCCGCTGGTGATACTGATGCGAAGGCGGCTTCGGACGCTGCACCACAATCGTAGTGTTTTCGGACAGAGGGCGTGCTGCGGGCACGCCTTTTTTTGTTTGAACGGACATGTTTGACTTCGCGCTATCCGGCTTGCGAGCGGGTTTAAGAGGCAAGAGTTTTCAGGCGGTGTTCGTGCTAGGCGTGTTGATGATCGGTCTGGCCTATCTGTCGGGCTATTTTTCTCCACGCCAGCCGCAGACCGTGGCCCTGGATGTCGGCTTTTCCGGTATTCGGTTTTGCCTGGTATTGCTGAATCTTTTCTGGGTTCAGGATTTGGTGGCGCGCGAGATCGACCGGCGGGTGATCCTGTTTTCTTTGGCGTATCCCGTCGCGCGCGGAGCTTTTCTCGCCGGGCGCTTCGCGGCGGTGCTGGCTCTTTCCGTGCTGGCGGCGATTGTGCTCGGCATGTTGCTGCTCCTGGCGGTGCTATTGGCCGGTGGTGGCTTTGGCCAGGAATTCCCACCGTCACTGGGCGTGCCCTTCTGGGCTACCGTGGCCGGTTTTACTCTTGACGCCGCGCTGGTCGCCACGTTTGCCTTGTGTATTGCCGCATTGTCTACGGTTACGGCGCTGCCGTTGGCGCTGGGGGCTGCTTTTGCGATTGCCGGCAAAGCCTTGGGGGCAACGGTGAGTTACTTGTCGCAAGGGGCAGATGGCGATGCTGATTTGCTTGCCCGCTACAATCCCGTGATCGATGTGGTCCGGTGGGTATTGCCCGATTTGTCCCGTTTGGACTGGCGTGAATGGGCAATGTATCAGTTGGCTCCTTCGAGTGAGTCGGTGTACTGGGCAGTGACGATGGCGCTGGCGTATATTCTGCTGCTGCTGCTTTTGGCCAGTCGTTTATTTGCCAAACGCGAGTTTGTGTGATGCAGTACTGGCGTAGCCGGTCGGTTTTCTTCGGTACATTGTCGGTCGCGCTGGCGGTATATGGCCTGGCGCAACAGCGACTGGCGAGTAGTGTCGGAACCGATACGGCCGCGCCGGAATTGCTGATTTCACTGCCGCGTTTCGCACAAGTGCTGTTAGCGGGTGGTGATCGTTATCTGGCGGCCAATGTCGCCGGTTTCCGTGTTCTGGTTGCCGATACGGGTCGCATGAGCGCCGACGACTATGCGGTTCAAGCAAAACTGCAGCGTGACATCGCTTGGTTTAATCCGGCGCATGAGGACAATTACTACATCGCGGCGGCAATGTTGCCCTGGAACGGGCAAGTCGACGCCGCCGAATATGTTTTGGGCCAGGCCTCGGCGGCGCGCACTTTCGACTGGTATCCATTATTTCACTACGGATTTTTGTTTTATCATTTTCGTAAAGACCCGGCCACCGGTGCCAGGTGGTTGTTGGAGGGCGTGCCACGAGTGCGCAGTCAGCAGGATGAATGGGCGTTGCAGAGTCTTGCAGCGATCTGGATCGAAAAAGGTTATCGGACTGCCAACGCCGCAGACATGGTCGCGGCAATGGCGGCGAATTCGCCCCAGGGCGCTTTTCGAAATTACCTCAAGGTCAGGGCTGCGCGCTTGCAGGATCTCGCCAGCCTGCAAGAAGCGGCGACTCGGTTTCGAAAACTACACGGACGGGGTCTTGTAAGTCTGGATGACCTGGTTGCCAGTGGCCTGATTGCTAAAATCCCAAAAGATCCCTTGGGCCAGGGATTCGGTGTCGATGCCTCGGGTTGGCCGGTTCTGAATACCTCTTTCGTTGCCACAAAATGACCAGTTCCGCGATTACCGTCGAAAACCTCGAGAAACGCTATCGGAAAACTTGGCGTGCGCAGCCTGTTGTAGCACTTGCCGGGGTGTCGTTGGCGGTGGCCGCTGGTGAGGCTTTTGGTTTCATTGGCGCCAACGGCGCCGGCAAGACCACGACGATAAAAATTTTGATGGGCCTGATTCAACCCACTCAGGGCTTGGCACGTATTTTTGGCATTTCGGTCGATAACCCGACAGCGCGTCGTGGTTTGGGCTACGTCCCTGAAAATCCCTATTTGTACGATTATCTGACGCCTCTTGAAGTTCTCGGCATGGGGATGCGCCTGCATCGGGTCCGCGTCGCTTCGCTTGAAAAACACTGCATGGAATGGCTGGAACGTTTGAGTTTGGCACATGTCGCGCGCAAGCCGCTGCGCTCCTTTTCCAAAGGGATGACCCAGCGGGTGGCGATTGCGCAGGCCTTGTGCATAAACCCGCGCCTGTTGATTCTTGATGAACCGTTGTCCGGCCTCGATCCGATTGGTCGCCGCGACGTGGTCGATATCCTTTCCGAATACAAGCGCGGCGGTGGCACGTTGTTCCTGACCTCGCATGTCCTGCACGATGTCGAACGGCTGGCCGATCGCTTCGGTCTGATTCACGAAGGCGTGTTGCGAGCGGTCCGTTCGCCGGCCGAACTCGCTGGTGATCAGGAAATGGTTTTGGTGCGGACTTTCGGTACTAATCCGGTTGTTGGGATGCGCGAAGATTTTTCGGGGCGCTGGATCGGCGAAGTGTCGCGTATCGGGTTATGGGAGCATCTCGAAGCGCTGCGCCGTGCCGGGCATGTGTTGTTGGAGGTTCGCCCCAGTTTGTCGTTGGAGGTGGCTTTCATGCGTGCGATTGAGCAATCGTGAACGCTATCGAACACAGTTGCCTTAGCAGGCTGCTGAAATACTCCTTCATCCTGTTGACGAGACAGCGGGTCAAAGCGTTATAGAGGTTCACCAAGATTGCCGAGAAGACAAAGCTGATCATGCGCGGAGCCGATACCCTCACCGAGAGTTTGTTCACGATGCGTCGTCTGGACGATTTTGTGCCGGCGCAGCATCCGCTGCGGCCGATCCGGGAGATAGTGAATCAGGCCCTCAAGGAGATTGAACCGCTGCTCTCCGGGATGTA
>Ga0209608_1000262_pt1 | contig 56407 bp, 55 predicted proteins | sample AD_UKC130_MetaG_FD_184428 | JGI IMG/M metagenome (GOLD analysis project Ga0209608, IMG submission 184428) | Active sludge microbial communities of municipal wastewater-treating anaerobic digesters from Canada - AD_UKC130_MetaG (SPAdes) (version 2) | ecosystem: Engineered > Bioreactor > Anaerobic...
ATCAAGGGTCAAGATGAACTCGCTTACGCTCGCCCTTGATTTCCCCGGAATACTTTCAAATATCGATGTGTCGTACTTGCCATTCGGAGTTTCCGGATAAATTTTGCGAACTTATATTGACACTAACCCCCAGGGATATGGTTTCCTCATACCTTTTTCTGAAAGAGAGGCTACAGTTGTTACAGCCTATCCGGATCTTCCTCATAACAGGACAAAAGACCCCGACCTGTTGTTTGACCTGTTCTATAAGCAGGTGTGCAAGGATCTGGCCCAGGATCTGCGCATCACGGACAACTTTGAGGTCCATGGCTATATAATGGGGATATGCAACAAAGCCAAGGCTGGCAATACATACTTTGTCGGAAACAACTTCGGCGCCATGATGCCGGCCTTTGGATTCGGACAGTTCACATCCGTGCTGACAGGGGTCTATGCAGCGCAGGATATACTGGGTATGGGTGACTATGAAGCACTGACGAAAAAGCTTCGCCATGCTTACGAAAACTCCCTGGTATTAAGGCGCGCCATGGAGAAGCTGGACAATAACAAGCTTGACCTTATCGTCCAGGGCCTGGACTCCGAGCTTATCGATAAAGCGTTCGACAATGAAGGGCAGTTTGACATTGTGAAGGTCATCAGCTATTTGCTCAGGCTTTTTGTATAGGCTGTGACCCGTGTGTATCTTCAATAATCCATTATCGGCGGCTTGTAGTCCTCGGGCAGCTCTTCTTCGGTCAGGAATCTGAAATTGTCATCATTCAATACCGGCATGAATGCCTCAAAGGGGATCCTGGCAAACTCGCAACCATAGCTGCTGGCGCCGAACCACAGGCCCTCCCTGCTGCTTAAGTTCAGGCCTCTGGCAAACTTTGTGTGGTTCGAACAGTCGTGCACGGCTATGTCCCAGCTTTCTTCATCGGCGATCCTCATGAACTTCAGGGTCAGCTCCCTGCTCCATATCGGCGATATATATCCATGCCTTGAAATATACAGGTTTTCGCCATAATAGTTCCCTATATTGTTCTCGTTCAGATGCAGCTCCGCGCAGTTGATAAAATCGAGCCCGGTACCGAGGATCTTGTCCTTCTTTTTGAAAAATGTCCTGTAAAACTCAGGGGTCATCGGGGTCTCAATGCCTACGGAAGTAATGTATTTTTTGGCGATCCGCATGCTTTCAATGACCATATCGGAGCAATTGGAAGCCCCCAGGTTGAAGCGTATCTCATCAAGGCCTGCTTCGCCCAGTGCCTTGAGCGTCTCTTCCGTGGCCAGGGTCCCGTTCGTATAAAGGTGCTGGTGGATCCCGGCATCACGGAACTTCCTGATAACGGGATAGTATTCCTCGATCTCCATGAAGGGTTCCAGGTATACATAGGCTATGCCTGACGGCTTCTGCTGGATGGAGAGCAGCAGGTCTATATCCTTCACATAGAACCTGGTGCCCCCTATGTCCCACATGCTCTCACCAACAGGCGGGATATTGTCAAGCTGGCCGTAGTTGTAGCAGAACTTGCATTTCAGGTTGCACTTGTTGGTCTTGCGGACTGCGCCGAGCCCGGTACCGAAAAGGCAGGACCGGCAGCCCCGGGGGAACCTGCTTTCATTGCCGACAAAGTATGTCCTGCCGCCCAGGGTCTTCAAACCCTTTATTTGAGCCATCAAGGCTTCATTTCTATGTTCGACCGCAGCCTCGATCTGTGCAAAAACCGAGTAGATTATCTCCTCGTGCTTTGCGGTGAGCTCCTCATCAGCATTCAGTTGTGCAAAATAGTCGAACCAAATCAAGGCGTCGTTTTTAGAGATCTTCATTCGTGTCCTCCTGTGTAAAAAATCATATCACGCGCCGGCCGATGTTTCGCTTATGTTCATGCCGGAAGGCCTGCGGTAGAACAAGGCTGTAGCCAGGACCCCCAACAGCAGCAGGGCTATGCTCATGACAAAGGGCAGGGCTTTTGAAATATCGCTTAGCAGGCCGCCTAAAAAACCAAAGGGTACGCTCACCAGCATTACTGTCGTCTGCAGTATGGCCATGATGGTCGATCTTTCCACTGGGTCTGCATGGATCGCGACCAGTGATTCCCTGAGCGTACTCAAGACCGCCGTTCCCAGGGCTTCGAACACAAGGGACAGCATCAACACCGCATAGCCCCAGAAGCCCGTCCCGGTTATAGAGATAAGCAGCAGGCAGCCGATGATCGAGCTTATGAATCCTCCATACAGGGGCCATTTCAGCTTCGTCTGCCTGATGCGCGAGATCACCGTGAAAAACAGTATGATGGAGAGTATGCTGCGTACCATCGGAAATATGGGCAGGAGCGTATCCGGAACGCCTATGCGCCGGGATGCGATGATCTGCCAGAAGGTCACACCCAGCATGGAAACTATTTCTACAAGGATGCTGATCACTATGGCAAATATGGTGCCCCTTGAACCTGATATCTTGCCAAAGGCGTTCCTGTAGCCCTTCAGCATATCGAGCCATGGGATATTGCGGGTTTCTTCCCATCTGATCCTGCCTGTGGCAGTCTCCGTAGAGAATTTATATAAAAGCAGGATCTTTGCGGTCATTACTACAAAGGCATTGATATAGAGTATCCTTAGCGCCGGCGCCAGTGTCAGCCGTGATACCAGTACCGAAGATATGGGTACGAACAAGGCTGAGAGGTTGCCGAATATTATGACCCATGAATATATATGGGTTATTTTATCCTTTGGGGCATCCTCTATAAGCAGACAATCCCAGGAAACGGTGGGGATCTTCATCATGCCGTTCAGCAGCGCGGCAACTACAAAGAACCAGAAGCCCTGGCTGGAGGCCCAAATGAGACAGGGAATGCTCCAGGCCAGAAAATCGAATATCGCGGTGCTAAGCCTGCGGCCAAGCTTGTCTATGATGGCTCCGGACAAAAAGGCAAATATCATCTGGGAAAACATATAAATAGATGTGACTATCCCTACCTGTACATCATTCATGCCCAAGGCAAGCATATATACAGTCGCATAGGGCAGGCACAGATTCATTGACAGGCCCCACATGGGCTCGGTGTAAACACAAGCCCGGGGATTGCCGCGCAGCTCGACCAGGGTGCGCAACAGCTTGTTCTTCAGTATCAACTGCTTCATCAGGTCATTCCTCTCGGATGCAAAATCGGGTTGCAAAATAGCATCAAAGTACATTCTACCATACAGAATTGCGTTATGCTACTTAAAGCGCAAGGGTGTCAGAGCAGATGTGATGATCCCTGCCTTACAGCTCGTCTGGGAGCGGTTTTAGACGTATCTGGACTACAGCAAAGCTATTACAGGATAATGAAGCCTTTTGCTGTCACATTGCCGGACTGATATCCGATAAAAACTATATAGCTTTCACAAACAGATACCAGTCCGAACATACGGAAATCCAAGAAAAAATTGCAGTGCTGGATACGAAGCTGAAGCAGCAGACGGACTATCATGCTAATGCTGAGCAGCTACGAAAGGCAATCTCCGACTATCTGAACATTGAAACCTTAACACCGTTCATTTTGAACAAGCTCATTGAGAATATTCAGGTCGGACAGGTAGAAACGGTTAACGGACAGATAGCGCAGGAGGTCACCATTGTGCGGAGATTTATCGTAGATGCGTATGCTTTTGTTCTATCTCAGCCGTCGAAACGGCGGGACAGAACTTTAATAGGATCGCTGTTTCAAAAAAAGTTTACTTACGCTTCACCTTGACTCTGTAGGATTCTGCTCCATGACTTAAATTATTTTTTTGAACGGATCCGCCAAGCTGTTCAACAGTATATGTTCACAAATAACCCTCTTCATCTCTGGAAAATATGAATTTATATTGGTCTAATAGCTGAATGGAAGGCGTATAACGATACCAATTAATAGATTTCAGCGAATTACTGCTTTCATGTTTTCTAAGCTTTGCTTTCTGTAAGGGTTTGGGATTCCCAACAAAATAACTTTGGGGCCCCAAAGGCGATGCTTGCTCCACTAATACCATACTACTGATACCATTTCATACGGTTTTTGTTTTCAGCGGGTATTTGACAAAATGATTTGCTATTTACCGGCTGAAAAAGAAACATATATTATTCCGTTCGAAAAGGCCTTACACTATGTTTTGTAAAATTTGATGCCAAAGTTTCGCCTTTAATTGAAAAATCTTTTACACCTCTTAGTTGGACAAAACCGAGCAAAAGAATAACCGTTTTTTGAAAATAATTTAAAATGTTTAATCAGAGGCTTGATTTTAGTGTTTTACCCGCTCACTCTATGTTGTAAAAAAAGAGGCAAAAGTTTCGGGGTCTTAAGGCACCGCATAGCGGTTAGTCATATAGTATTATGTTTTGATTAATTGCTACGCCGGATTTAGGCGAGCAAGCATCGCCTTTTAACGGCAAATATTAACTTGTTGAGTAAACACCAGACCCTCAAACGTTTCAGGATTCATCCTGACAAGCGGAATTGGGGACACAATTCGTTTTTTTCTGGTATGATATCATAAAGGTAAGGGTAGCATTACACACGAATAGTTCCATTTGCAATGGCATTCTTTAGCCACTCAGCTGCACATCGAATTTTTTCCCGAGGGGTTCCAATGTATTGTGCAAATTCATTCTTGTATTCTACCGCATCAAAACTAAACGAATCGGCATCATATATACGTATACTAAGAGGGGCATCGACCTGCTCATCATATATAACCATAATATTTTTATTTGAATTGGTCCAAGTAATATAGTAGTATGCCCCGTGTTTCTGTTTTAAATATATTTTAAATCCATATGTCTCAGCTAAGAATTCAAATTCTTTTTTTAAGGTTGCATATCTTCCCATAACGTCATCCTCTCATCGTCACATTAACCAAACATTATATAAATATTGATATCCTTTTGTAAGAGCTACTTCCTTTGCGTATGCTCCAGTTAATGCTCCTCCGCAGTCATAAATTGCTCCTTTTAGAGCCATGACACCTTTGATAACGCATTTATTTTGCCACCAGCCGATAGTTTCAGCTGCTTTTTGACCAGCTACTTTTTTTATGAAATTAAATTCTTTTAAACCAAAATAATGTCGCGTCTTAGATAATGCTGCAACATCTTCAAACATCCCCGTTTTTCCTATGGTAATTCTATACTTCGCATTTTTTATCGTTCTTACAGCACCACCAATTACGGAACCACCAAGGGCACAAAGTCCACCTGTCATAAATCCGTCTGCAGCTCCATCTAAAGCAGCTTTACCTGCTCCTTCCCAACTTCCGGTTGAAACACGATGATTGACTGCACTAACCACTGCACCACCTATTGTACTCGTTGCCACACCAATCAAAACCGGAGCCGCCGCACCGCCTGTTGCAACTGTAATCGTAACCGCGGCAACGGTAGCTACTGCCCCAACTACAACCTTTGCCCAGTTAGGTAATGATAAGTATCCGTTATCATCAAAGCGGTTAACTGGATTGTTCAGGCAGTACGCAAAGAGGTTGTACTGTAACAAGCTGCCTTGTTCAACACGTAAAACATCCGTATCATCCGCATTAATAAACCGACCAATCTCAGGATCATAATAACGGCTGGATACATAATATAGTCCTGTCTCATTGTCATATCTATACCCTCTGTAACTGTATGGGTTTTTCACTCCAACTGTCGATGCAAGTGATCCGGATATGGATATTACTTTACCCCAGGTATTATAAAGTATAAGATACTACCCAATATGGTTTTTATATGATAATACAACTAAATTTGGATATCAACAGTTTCCATTCTACATGAAATGACACAATGAGTTAAATAGAGACACGATTTTTCATAAAGTCACCCGATCCAAGGCAAGCCACCCATCCTGTTGTAATCCGGTTTATCCTTAGGATTCCTGCCTGCTTACTTTTTGTTGAATATTTTTTCTGTTTCCCTTGAACCATCTCCCCCTATCATGCGACTATATGTATGAAAGGCGATGGAGCTGATAAAGATGGATTTTGACAAAGTATATGACTCATACGCAGACATGGTATATTCATATATCCGGTTTAGGATAAAGGATAGATTCTTGGCTGAAGATATCCTTCAGGATACCTTTCTCTCTGTCTACCGAAACCAGGCTCAATTGTCAAAGGTTCGCTCCATCAAGGCCTGGCTGCTGTCCATAGCCCACAACAAAATGGTCGACAGGCTGAGAAAGACGAGGCATGAAGAGCTGTCATACAGCCCCGGGGATGAAAGCAATGCCGCTGCAGACCACCCTCAGCTTGAGAACAATGTCTTCATCGATCAGCTTCTTGGCCAGCTCGATGAGACATCCAGGCAGATAGTGTATGGAATATATGTCGAAGGGTTGACCTGCAGGGACATGGCGGAGATCCTGGGTATCCCCGAGGGTACGGTCAAAAGCAAGTCCTTCTACGCAAGGGCAAAGCTGCGGGAATGGCTGGAGGAGGATAAGAATGATGCCAGATAGACTTGAAAAGGATCTGGAGCTGATAGACGAATATATCAATAACAGGCTGAGCACAGCCCAAAAGCTGGAGTTTTACGATAGGCTGAGATCCGACAATGAGTTTATGAAGCTCTTTAAGCAGGAATGGGAGCTGCGCAGGCTGATGCAAGGCTGCAAGGCCGGTCTGGCCGCAGATGCAAGGGCAAGGATCCTTAAAAACATATATGTGCAAAGCAGGCCGGAGGTTGACATACTGGCCGAGCTGAAGAGCTGGATAGTGGATTGGATACTGAAAATAGCAGTGCCGTCACCGGTGCTGCCATATATAAATAAACTGTAAAGGAGATGTTTGAAAATGAGTGATAACAATGGCATTCCTGTAAAGGAAGTAAGCGAACTGCTTGAGGTGGTATCTACAAAGGTGCCGAGGATGCTTAAAGACATCATGAGCAGCCTGTATTCAGAAGATACCGGTGTTCAGCTGGGCAAATCAATCGGTGCTTTCTACAAGGAGCTCGTTTCATCCGGTATACCGCATGAAGATGCCATGGAGATGACAAAGGACTACCTGAGTGCTCTAAAGAGCATGAACCCAAGCACCTATATGAACAATGGAAAGAAGTAATGGAAGGCTTGATTGCATGAAAGTCCTGCGCATTATATGGAATGGGCTCAAGCTGTGCGCCAGATTGGCAATGGGGCTCCCTATGCTGATGATCCGGCGCCATATAGGGGTGAGGGCTTTTAGGAAGCAGCTGTTGAAGATGGGGCTGCAGGCGGATATCGTGAGGGAGCTGTCTGCCTCTTACAATGAGCTTGGCAAGATCCACAGCTGGATACCTGTGAAAGTGAAGGAAAGTCATCAATAGAAAATCCGGGCATGTATTCTGCCCGGATTTTTATGCGTCCCGGTTCTGATATCAGCTCAATACAGCCCCCATCCTAAGAGCTTACCATAAGGTGCATAGCCGATCATCACCTTGACCTTGTCTATACAGTCTATTGCAAGCATATATGCCGTAAGCCTGAGATGGCCCTCCAGGATGATCCTTTCATCCGGGTTTTCACAGGTAGCTACCAGGATCAAAGGCTTGAAGACGGCGCCGTTTCTGACTGCCTCTGCAGTCTTCAAAAACCCGTCATTCGGGACACCGAAGATCCTTTTATCGTCCAGTATCGTCTTCACAGCATCCCGGGCATACCTGGTCCCGCCCGTGAGCTCCACCCAGTAGCTGTAATTGATGTATTTGATGCTTTTAAGCTCTTCAGAGGTCAGATAAGCCCAAAACCAGCTTACCTTTTCCGGAAAGCCCTCGAAAACATCCTTACCCGCGCCGTAGCCCCGATGCTCCGACAGGGCCCTTCGCCTGAGCAGGCAGGACTCCTTATCCATGCTGTCAGGGTTGAAGGGTATGCCCGTTTCCGCTTCCAGCCTGGATATTATAGCTTTAAGTCTTGATCCGAACCTTTCTGAAGTGATCTCAGCTTCGATAAACAACCGGATCATTTCATCCACTGAAGCAGGTCCGATAAGCTCCATAGGCATCTCTCCGCAGAATCGGCATATCCGGCCTGCAGGCCGGGCTCAATGACATGGCTTACAGGGCATCCAGCTCTGCCTGCAGGGTCTTTAGGTCTTCTCTGATGCTTAAGTTTTGCGGGCACGCTTCCTCGCACTTGCCGCACTCGATACAATTCTTGGCCTTTGCTGAATCGTCTATCTGGTTTTCCCACCGCCATTTTGTGGACCAAATGTTGTCGTAAATGCCGTATTCATTCCATATACTGAAGTTTTCCGGGATATCGACCCCAGACGGGCAGGGCATGCAGTATCTGCAGCCTGTGCACCCGTTCTTGACCCGGCTCCGCATTGCCTTCACCACAGCATCTATTGCCTGTTTCTCCTCGTCGCTTAGCGCTTTGAAACCGTCAAAGGTCTTCAGGTTGTCCATGACCTGGTCCATATCGGACATCCCGCTTAAGACTACCTTGACGTTCGGAAGAGAAGCGACCCAGCGCAGGGCCCAGGAAGCCGTACTCCTGTCAGGATCTGCCTCCTTAAGGATCCTATCCACATTCTCAGGCAGCCTGGCAAGACTACCGCCTTTCACTGGCTCCATTATTATCAGGGGGATATTGTACTTTTCCGTGAGCTCGTATCCTTTAAGCCCTGCCTGAATATCCGTGTCCATATAGTTGAGCTGTATCTGGCAGAAATCCCACTGCCTATACTCCAGTATGTATTTGAAAGCATCGAAGCTATCGTGGAAGGAAAATCCGATGTACCTGATCCTGCCTTCCTTTCTAAGGTCATCAAGGATATCAAGCACCCCAAGGCTGACCATCCTGTCAAACTGACCCTTGTTCAATGCATGGAGCAGGTAGAAGTCCACATACTCCTTGTTCAGCTTTTGCAGTTGTTCGTTGAACAGCCGCCTGACATCCTCCCTGGTATGGACCAGCCAACATGGCAGCTTTGTAGCCAGGTAATAGGAGCTTCGTTCGAACCTGTCCAGGACCCGGCCGGTAAACCTCTCGCTCTCCCCATTGTGGTAACCGTAAGCCGTATCAAAGTAGTTGACACCGCTTTTATATGCGGTTTCGATCATCTCTGCGGCCAGCTCCTCGTTTATGCTCCCGTCATCCTTCCTTGGGAACCGCATGCAGCCAAAGCCCAGCAGCGAAGCTTTTACGCCGATCTTTTCCATCACTCTGTATTCCATAAGGTCACCTCCGATTATCTCGCGTTATACAGATCCCTGCTTTATACTATACAATAACGGCATCAGGTTGAGATAGGCCTTATCCCTTTAAATTAGGCTAAGCTGTATATAGTTCAGTATATATGTATTACTTTATATAGAAGCAGATGTCCAGGATAATATTGCCCTTTTCATCAGGAGTAGTAAATCGCGGGCAGGCATAGCGTTCAAAGAACCAGAGCGCCCCCTTGTCGTCCTTTTTCACCTCATAGCCCTCTGCTGCAAGCTTTTCAGCGCACTTCATCTCATGACAGTATACCTCATGCTCCTGGCCGTATACCCAGCATACGCCGAGACCGCCTGCCGGGAAGTCCACATACTCAAAGCCTTCGGGCACCGGGGTGTTTTCCGGCATGAAGATGCCTATCCAATATTGGAAGGGTTCCCCCTCCTTATACCGCATGAGGCCAATGTATGCATCCCCGTCTTCATATACATCCTTTAGGCTTGCAAGATTTTCAAGTGTCTCAAACCAGCCGTTTGCAAACCATTCTCCCCATATTGCCCCAAAAGAACCGTTTACCCTGTCATCGTCCCCGTATTTCCTGCCAATGAAGCGAAAGGCCGGGACCTCCTGCTTGTATGCCTTGATGATCTCCGCCATGTTCGATTGCCCCCTTTTATGATTTTAGATATTATAAACCCATATATATGGGATCTTACCATTTTCACTAAACAAAAGGACAGGCGTATACTGTCTTGGCTGCCCCTGTTAAAATCGGGGAATCGCGGGAACTTATGTTCTTACTATATCATATTTGGTGAACATTCTCAAGTTTTAATATAAAAGCCCTTCATGCAGGCTGAGCGCCGGAATGAAGGGCCTAGCTTGTGTACTCATATGTGTATGAAAGTGTGAAAAACCGCTACTCGCAGCACAGGTATCTTATCGCCTGGGCGTATATCCTTGTGTGCAGCAGCAGGTCCTCTATGTCTATATACTCATCCTTCTGATGGGCCAGCTCCTGCCTGCCGGGGAACAGGGCACCGAAGGCCACGGCATTTTTCATTGCCCGGGCATATGTCCCGCCGCCTATGGCCAGTGCCTTTGCAGGCTGGCCTGTCTGCTCCGTATACACTTTCATAAGTGTCCTGACAAGCTCGCTGTCCTCCGGTACGTGCAGAGGCTCATTGTGTCCCTGTATCTCGACCTCGATGCCTGCATCCTTGACGGCAGCCCTGATCCTCTCCATCAACTCGTCCAGGCTGTAGGTCACCGGGTAGCGGATGTTTATCACAGCCTCCCCCTGCTCCTCGTCAAGGTTAATGGTGCCCAGATTCAATGTCAGCTTGCCTGACACCTCATCCTCCAGGTCGATATTAAGGCCCTTGCCGGTGGTATCGCATCCGATCGCATTGTTCAGGAACAGGACATATTGCTCCATCTCGCTGTTGCCAAGCCCCATGGTGCTCAAAAAGGCAAGTATATGGCTTATGGCGTTCTTGCCCTTCTCAGGGGTGCTGCCATGGGCAGATACGCCCCTTGCAAGAATCTCTATGCCTTTGTCCTCACAAAAGCCTGCGGTAAGGTCATAGTCGGAGAACTGCCGCATGACGTGCAGGTGGTTCAGGATCTTGTCCTGGTCGCCCGTTGGCAAAAAGCAGCATCTGCACTCGTCAGGGACCATGTTGGGCCTGTGGCCTCCTGTTATGCATTTTATTTTAACCGCTGAGCAGTCCCCGGGCTTGAACTGCTTTTTGAGCGCGAGGGTCAAAATGCCCTTTTCCACATTTATGACCGGGTAATCCGCATCGGGGACCATCCCAAGGTCGGGCATAGGCTCTTTTTCAAAGTAGACCTTCATATCCTCCCAGCCGCTTTCCTCATCGGTGCCGAATATCATCCTGACCTTCTTCTTCATCTTCAGGCCTGAATCCATAACGGCCTTCATTGCATAGAGGGCACCGATGGCAGGCCCCTTGTTGTCTATCGCCCCGCGGCCATATATTTTTCCGTCAACGATCTTCGCTTCATAGGGCGGATATGTCCAGTTGCTGCCCTCGGGCACGACATCCAGGTGGACCAGGATGGCCAGGGTCTCGTCTCCTTCACCAAACTCCGCATAGCCTGCGTAGCCGTCGATATTTTTAACATTGAACCCAAGCTTTTCAGCCAGGTCCAGGGCATACTCCAGGCAGGCGTTCACGCCTTCGCCGAAGGGCTTGCCAGGCTCGGGATCGCTTTCAACGCTTCTTATCCTGATGATCTCCTGTACCGATCTGATGATATCCTCCCTGTGGCTGTCAATGTATTTACCTATATCCATATGCCAGACCTCCTTGAAAAACTTAGAACAGATCTCCGAGATTGAACCCCTTGCCTTCCACTTCCCGGGTATCTATTATGGACAGGAAGGCGTCCGGATCGACCTTTCTCACTATGTCCTTTATCTTGGCAAGCTCCATAGTCCTGACTACCATATAAATTAACCTTTTTTGCCTTCCGGTATAAGCGCCTTCCCCCTCAAGCAGCGTGATCCCTCTTTTTACACGGAGCAGGAGCTCCTGGGTCAGCTCCTTGTGATGGTCGGAAACGATTATTATGGTTTTGCGGTGGTTGAAGCCCTCCTGGATCACATCAACGGCCTTGTTGCCCACAAAGATGCCCACCAGGGTCAGCATTGCCATCTCAACATTGAAGAGAAAGGCGGATAAGGTCAGGATTATGGCGTTTATAGCCATGGCCGTCCCGCCGATGTTGAGGGACAGATATTTATACATGATCACCGATACGATATCGGTCCCGCCCAGAGATCCACGATTTTTTATAACTATCCCTGAGCCGGCCCCCGACAGCAGGCCGCCGAAAATCGCAGCCACCAGCGGGTCCTCTACCGGTATCACCCAACCATTGGTTATGATCAGAAACACGGAAGCGGCCGTTATCCCCAGGATGCTCAAATATGTAAAGCGCCTGCTCACATATCTGTATCCGATTATAAACAGCGGTATATTGAGCAATATCAAGGTCAGCCCTGTAGGGATCCTGAACAGGTAGTTGAAAATCATCGCGATCCCTGTCAAGCCGCCGCTCAGCAGGTTGTGCTGCTTAAGCAGGGCATTTATCGGGTAAGCATATATAAAGCTGCCTATGATTATGTAGATTATCCTTTTTACAAGCAGGCCGTTATTCTGGCTCAAAGCGATTGTCCCCCCGCCGGATTTAAAACTGGGTCTGTCCGTCAAGTAATAGTATACCACGAAAGGCACTGTTGATAATATATTGGAATTAATTCGGCTGCATTCTTTTTTATGGTTGGCAGATATGGTATAATTTTGATGCATATTATTCTTTTTTGTGGATGGAGGTCATATTATGGAAATTTTCATTGGTACAGAGGCGGATTGTGATGAATTAGGGGCACGGGAGATAGTCAAGCAGATAAAAAGCAAGCCGGACAGTGTGCTGGGCCTTGCCACCGGCTCCACCCCCGAGGGTATTTACCGCAGGCTGGTCGAAAAGCATAAAAACGGCGAAGTCAGCTTTGCCAGGGTAAAAACCTTCAATCTTGACGAATATGTGGGGATCCCTGAAAGCCACGTATGCAGCTACCATTATTTTATGGATACCAACCTGTTCAGGCATGTTGATATAGATCCGAATGCCACCCATATACCAGACGGCAATGCTATGGATTTAAATGCGGAGTGCAGGAAATATGAGGAAATGATAGCTCAAAGCGGCGGCATAGACCTGCAGCTGCTCGGGATAGGCCCCAATGGCCATATAGGCTTCAATGAACCGGAGACGCCCTTTGAATCCCTTACCCATGTTGTAGACCTTACTGATAGCACGATAAACGCCAACGCCAGATTTTTCGAAAGCCATGAGCAGGTACCCCGCCAGGCGGTGACGATGGGGATCAAGTCCATAATGCAGGCACGCAGGATCATATTAGTCGCAAAAGGTGCTCCAAAGGCTCATGTCATCATGAGAGCCATTAAAGGCCCGGTTACCCCCAAGGTCCCGGCTTCAGTACTCCAGCTACATCCCAATGTGCTGATCATCCTGGATCATGATGCTGCATCAGGGCTCACCGACCTCAGTAAATAGCAGCGGGATATCCCGTATGTAAATAAGCATATATCGAAGGTATAAAAGCATAAGCATGCAAAAGGCGGCTTCAAGCCGCCTTTTTAATATGAACCGTTCAGTGTGCGTGATTTGGTTTTCAATCTATCTCAGAGTACATGAAGTATTTGAAGCCCAGGGGTGAAGCGTAGAAGCCTTTCAGCTCCTTTGCCTTCAGGTAAGTATCCACATAGAAGTAGATCGGGGCTACCACTGCTTCGTTCATCAGGATATCCTCAGCCTCATGCATCAGCTTATACCTTGTTTCCCTGTCATCAGTAGACTTTATCCTCCTTATCAGCTCATCATACGCTTTATTTCTGAACTGGGCATCATTATTGCCGCTTGAGGAGATCCACATATCCAGAAACGAGATCGGGTCATTATAGTCACCAAGCCAGCCGTTACGGGCAACCTCGTAGTCCCCGTTCTTCCTGGTATGCAGGAATGTGTTCCATTCCTGGGAAGCCAGGGTGCAGTTTATGCCAAGGTTGTCCTTCCACATTTGCTGAAGGGCTTCAGCTATCAGCTTGTGGCCTGAGCCCTCCTCGTTGTACAGGTATTCAAACGTAGGAAATCCCTTGCCGTCCGGGTATCCTGCTTCAGCGAGCAGCTGCCTGGCCTTTGCTATGTTTGCTTCATTGCCGGCAGCCATGGGATCAAAGTAATTACCGCCAACTTCACGGAATTCCTTATCTGGATCGGCATCCGACAGCCCGATCGGAACATAGGCCCCGGCTGGCTCCTGTCCCGCCTGGCCGATCACCCGGGCTATATAGTCCCTGTCTATCGCCAGCGACAATGCCATACGGACCTTGGGATCGTCAAAGGGCGGTTTCTGAGTATTGAAGCTTATATAGTAAGTGCCGATCTGGCCCTGGATATGGAACTCAGGCTTGTTTCTCCATGCTTCTATCTCGTCGTTGGGTATCTGGTCGGCAAATATGATCTCGCCGTTTTGGAAGGCGGACATGATCGCATTATCGTCAGACATGAGCACAAACCTGATGCGATCGGGCCCTAAGGCTCCTGCATCATAGTAATGCTCGTTTCTCTCAAAGATCATCTCTGAATCATGGGTCCATTTGACCAGCTTGTAAGGGCCGTTGCCTATATAGGTGGACGGATTCGTAGCCCAGGTCTCGACGCCGTTTTTAACGCTGCCCTCGACCACATCCTTCTTGACGGGGAAGTAAGTCGGGAAAGCTACGAGCTCCAGGAAGTAAGGAACCGGATTGGTGAGCTTTACTTCAAGGGTCTTTTCATCCTTCGCAACAACGTTGAGGTCGTCCGGATAGCCTTCGATCACGTCGAACATATACCCGTAGTCAGCGGCGGTCCTGGTAGCAGCAGCCCGTTTCCAGGCATAAACATAGTCCTCTGCGGTCAGGGGCGAGCCATCGCTCCATTTGAGATCGTCCCTCAGGGTGAATGTGTAGGTCAGCCTGTCCTCGCTCACTGTATATGAGACAGCGTTCGCTTCCACCGGAACCCCGTTTTGATTCAGCTTCATAAGCCCTTCAAAGGCATGTACGATAAGGGTCGCCCCATCAACTGCCGAATTGAGGGCAGGATCGATCGTATCCGGCTCAGACCCTACATGGACAGCTATCTCCTTGCCCTTTTGCCTGTTATCATAAGGAGCCTTGTCGCCGGATCCTGAGCAGCCGCCAAAGACGGAAATGACCAGGATGGCCGCCAATAGCAGCGCCAGTGTCTTTTTCATCAGTCATATCATCCTCCTTGCAATCCAATTCAGTCTTTTATATGATGGCAGGCCGCGAAATGGCCGCTTCCATGATCCTTGAACTCAGGAGCCTTCTGGGCGCATATTTCGGTCGCATAAGGGCATCTGGTGCGGAACGGGCATCCCGACGGCGGATCAAGTGGGCTCGGCACATCCCCGTGCAGTACGATCCGCTCCCGCTTCCGGCTGACCTTGGGATCAGGTATGGGTATAGCCGACAGCAATGACTTCGTATAGGGATGCAAGGGCCTGGAGTAAAGCTCATCGCTTTCTGCCATTTCAACCATCCTGCCCAGGTACATGACCCCGATCCTCCGGCTTATGTGCTTGACGACCGACAGGTCGTGGGCTATGAAGAGGTAAGCCAGGCCCAGCTCCTCCTGCAGATCCTCGAACATGTTTATGATCTGGGCTTGTATAGAAACATCCAGGGCAGATACGGGCTCATCACAGACGATAAACTCAGGGTCGACAGCAAGGGCTCTCGCTATCCCTATTCTCTGCCTCTGGCCTCCGGAAAATTCATGGGGATACCGGTTGGCATGCTCACTGTTCAGGCCCACCTTTTCCAGGAGGTAGATGATCCTGTCCTTGCGGTCCTTTTTGCCGGCAGCCAGCTTGTGTATGTCTATGGGTTCACCGACAATGTCTGCAACCGTCATGCGCGGGTCCAGGGAAGCATAGGGATCCTGAAAGACTATCTGCATCCTTTTCCTGTACGGGAGCATATTAGCCCGGGTAATATCCTTGCCGTCATATATGATCTGTCCGTCGGTCGGTTCATACAGGCGGAGGACGGTCCTGCCGGCCGTGGTCTTGCCACAGCCCGACTCACCGACGAGGCCGAAGGTCTCGCCCTTGTCTATATAGAATGAGATCCCGTCAACGGCTTTGACCTGCTTTTTAGATAGTATGCCGTCCTTGACCGGAAAATATTTTTTCAGGTTTTTCACTTCGAGGAGTCTGGCGTTCATTGCCCATCCCCTCCTTTCCGTGCCTCCGGCTCAGCCTTCTGCAGGAGCCAGCAGGCGCTTTCATGGGTATCCGAAAGCCTGGTATATGGCGGCATTTCCCTAAGACATACCTTCATGCACTTGCCGCACCTTGAAGCAAATGGGCAGCCCTTTGGCGGGTTCAACAGGTCCACCGGAGTGCCCGGGATCGGCACCAGCCTTTCCCTGTTGTCCAGCCTGGGGACCGATGCTAGCAGGCCCCTGGTATACTCATGGGCAGGGGCTGAGAAGATCTCGTCGACAGTGCCGGATTCCACGATCCTTCCCGCATACATAACCACTATCCTGTCGCACATGTCGCTGACCACCCCCAGATCATGGGTGATAAGGATTATCGACATATCAAGCTTTTGCTTCAGCTCTTTCATCAGCTCAAGTATCTGGGCCTGTATGGTGACATCCAGGGCCGTGGTAGGCTCGTCTGCGATCAGCAGCTTGGGCTCACAGGCCAGGGCCATGGCTATCATGACCCGCTGCCGCATGCCACCGGAAAATTCATGGGGATATTGCTTCATCCTGCGCTCGGGCTCATTGATGCCGACCAGGGACAAAAGCTCTATTGCCCTCGCCCTGGCCTCCTTTTTGCTTTTATCGGTATGAAGCAGTATGGCCTCCATTATCTGGTTGCCTATCGTATATACTGGATTCAGGCTCGTCATAGGATCCTGGAATATGATGCTGGCTACATTGCCCCTCAGCTTGCGGAGCTCCTTTTCATCCATGGCAGTGACATCCCTGCCGTCAAACCTTATATGGCCCCCTGTCACCCTTCCCGGATCTGATATCATATTCAGTATGGAATAGGCTGAAACACTCTTTCCGCTGCCGGACTCGCCGACGACCCCGAGTACCTCCCCGTGCTTCAGTCTTATCGTGACATCGTTTACCGCCTTTACCTCACCGGCAGGCGTAAAGAATGAAACCTTCAGGTTTTGTATATCAAGCAGAAGCTTATCAGCTTTCATGATACGCCCCCTTCCTATTTTCTCAGATCGCTTATTTTTTCAGTTTGGGATCAAATGCGTCCCGCAGGCCGTCGCCCAGGAGATTGAAGGATAAAATCACGATGCAGATAACTATGGCAGGAGCAAACAGCCTGAAGGGATAGGACTGGATCCCCCCTATGGCATCCGAAGCCAGGGAACCCAATGAAGGCATGGGTGCTGACACCCCTATCCCCAGAAAGCTCAAAAAGCTCTCGGTAAATATGGCTGAGGGTATCTGCAATGTGGTAACGACTATTATGGTCCCGATGCAGTTGGGCAGGATGTGCTTCCTGATGATGCGTCCGCTGCTTGCACCAAGGGCCTTGGCCGCAGTCACATACTCCTGTTCCTTTATCGTGAGTACCTGCCCCCTTACAAAACGGGCCATACCGACCCAGTACAGGAGGCTAAAAGTGATAAAGATCCCTATCAGGCTAGGTCCCAGTATGCTGATGCTCCTTAAGAAGTCATTCCTGTCAAAGAGGGCCTTGAGGGGCTCCTTCAAAGCCACGCTCAGGATTATGATTATAAGGATATCCGGGATGGAGTAAATGATATCGACTATCCGCATCATGATGATGTCTGTCTTGCCCCCGACATAACCGGAGATCGCACCATAGACCGAGCCGATGATCAGCACTATGATGCTGGCGACAAGCCCGACTATGAGAGAGATGCGGGTACCCATCATTACCCTTATCATATAGTCCCGGCCCAGGTTGTCGGTCCCCAGTATATGAGGAAATACCCTGCCGCCGCTTTCGATCGTGGCAAGCTCCCGCTCCGAATACTCCATTGGGGCCAGGTTTTCACTGCCCCTTATCTGCTGTGAGTAGCTGTATGGATAAAAGGCCGGCGCAACAAAGGCGAAAAGTATAACAAAGACGATGACGACCAGGGAGATCATGGCGATATTGTTTGAAACAAGCCTTTTGAGCCCATCCCTCCAAAAGGTAACGCTCTTGCGCATTACTACCAGTTCCTGCTTTTCGCTCTCATCAGCCGGAAGAAAATCATCTGCATTCAGCTGGAGGCTGAATATGTTCTTTTTTAGTCTATTTTCCGGTACAGACATCGTCCCGGCCTCCTTATTTCAGTTTGATTCTGGGGTCTACGATGCAATAGAGTATATCGACGACCAGGTTCATGATCACCAGCAACGAAGCATAAAACACCGTAAGACCCATGATCATGGGGTAGTCCCTGGATGTTATCGAGCTTATGAATTCCCCGCCAAGGCCGGGGATAGTGAATACCTTCTCGATGACAAAGCTTCCCGTCAGTATGCCGGCCGTCAGGGGGCCCAGGTAGGTGATAACAGGCACCAGGGCGTTTCGCAGGGCATGCTTGAACAGTACGAAAATGCCGGAGACACCCTTGGCCCTTGCCGTACGGATATAGTCCTGCCCGAGCACATCAAGCAGGCTTGAGCGCATCAGCCTTGCGATATAAGCCATCGGGTATATTGCAAGGGAAAATACGGGCAGCACATAATGAAGGGGGGTTTTGAGCCCATAGGTTGGGAATATTTTCACATACACTCCCAGATAGATCATCAGAGCCGTGGCAATAACAAAGGCAGGTATGGAGACTCCTGCCGTTGTCAATACCATGATGGTTTTATCCAGCAGCCTGCCCCTTTTCAAGGCAGCCAATGATCCAAGCGGTATGCCGATGACAACGGCTGTCAGTATGGCAAGTCCCCCCAGCTTTGCAGAAACGGGAAACTTGTCAGCTATGATGTCTGTGATCCTCTGCCCCTTTGCCTTTATGGCGTATCCAAGGTCGCCCTTTGCTATATTTGCAAGATAGTTCTTGTACTGGACAGCAAGCGGCTTGTCCAGGCCGTATTTGGCCTCCATGGCCTTCAGGATCTCAGGCGACGGTGCCTTTTCACTCAGAAAAGGCCCGCCGGGTACCAGGTTCATCAAAAAGAAGGTGACCGTTATGATGATCCATATGGTCGCCAACGCATATGCTATTCGTTTTGCAAAATATGAAAACATAATACCCCTCCAATGTAAGGCATATATGCATATATAGGGCGGCATCCCTATATCTCAGAATAAAGATGCAGCTTGTATATCCAGATGTATATACGACAAGGTTGATTATAACATTATGTAAACCAGGGGGCAACCCTTGTGCTTGAATTGGTAAACATTGATAAAGTGGTGTTTGGAGGGTGGTTTTTCAGTATGATCTGGAGGTGTCTTGATAAATGAACCGACGGATCGTCTGCTTCTGATGAGATGATAGTTATGGTCAAGAGTTATTTAGAATGTTTAAAATCGTTCCAGGCCAGCAAAAAAGGATAAGGATTGAAGGCCTTTAGGTTTTTACCCTTGCCCGTATACATGCCAAAATGGAGATGGGGCTCAAACTCACCGGTAGTCCCTTCGGGCCCATAGCCCGAATCCCCAACATAACCGATGACCTGTCCCTTTTTTATCCTGTTCCCTTTTTTAAGAAGACCCTCATAGCTCGTAAGATGGGCATAGTAATAGTAGACCCCGTCCCTGCCCCTGATGCCTATGCGCCAGCCTCCCAGCATGTTCCACCCTATCTGCTCGATGACTCCGTCCCCGACAGAAAGCACAGGTACACCCTTCTCCGCCATAATATCAGTGCCCTCATGGGTGCGTTCTCCGCCGAAGGTCCTTCTGTCCCCGAAGCCATCCTCAAAGGTGTATGCATACTCTGCAGGTATGGGGAACAGCTTGTTTTCATATATGCTGTTAAGTAGCCTGAACCGCCCGGCCTCCTTCACTGCCCGGTTTATGAAGGCCTTGTCGTCATTATAACCCTTCAGCAGTCCGGGCAGCTCTTCATCGCTTTGGATCCCTGTCAGCCACAGGGCTATCACCAGTGCCCTTTCCCTGCTGACCTGGTCAAAGGGGATCTTTTCAGCCCGGTCAACTGCAGCCAGATAGTACCAGGGCACGGCCTCGGACCGGCCGGTTTCAAAGTATATGGCAAGAGCATCCGCCGGGATCTCCCCGGGCATGTACTGAGATGGCCGCCCCGCCAGTCGGATCAAACATACTGCTGCGGCAACCGTCAGCAGGACCAATATGATAAAGCGTATGAATTTGGCCTTGTTTATGGTATATACCCTGACGTGCTTGTGCTCTGTTACCCTTCCCGCCACGGCAGAACAGCCTCCATTCCGAGCATATCGATCAAGCTGTTTTTGTGCCTTAAAGTATTATCCATGAAAGCCAGCAGGACGGCTTTCCTCAGATCGATGGTTGTGTCTCGCTTTTGATCAGCTTTTTGACCCGTTTGAGGAAGCTCTCCCTGTCAAGCATAACTATCCTGCCGCAGTTGTTGCACTTTATTTTAAAATCTGCGCCGGTCCTTATGACCGTCCACAAATCGTTGCCGCAGGGATGCTTTTTGCGGGTCTGGACTATGTCCCCGATATTGTACATTACATCCATAACACTCACCTGATTATGTATCTATACTGTATTTGACCGGCATTTATTCCATTACAGGCTTACCGCATAGTCACTGCCATGCATTCTCTCTACTATTTCTTTCATATCCGCCGCGCTACCTACGGCCAGCCTGCCAACCAGGCCATAGAAATCGAGGCTGGCCTGGGATGAAACGATCTCTAAGCCCTTTTCAGCCAATGCCTTGAGCTCAGGCAAGGCCTCCGAGCCTTCCGTGGCAAGCAGCACTCCCCTGTTGACGAGAATTATGCATTTCGGCGTATTGGTTGCATGCTTCAGGCCATACAAGTAACCCTGCATCAGGGCCTTACCCAGCTGCTCATCCCCACTCCCCAGGGAAGTGCCGGTTATGACTACGGAAATGCTGCCGGACGCCTGTTTCTTGTCATAGCCCTGAAGCGCGGTCTCCTTGATATTTATCAAATAATCACTGCCTGCCTCATCGATGCTGATCTTCATACCGCAGGTTTTGCTTTTATCCGGTTTGTTCATCGGAGTCTTCCTGCCTCTCTTACCAATGCCTCAAACAGCTTAAGCATTTCAGGCGCTTTCGATATCATTCGTTCGGGATGCCATTGGACCCCGACAAAAAAGCGGTGGACTGATGATTCCGCCGCCTCTGCGATACCGTCCCCCGCTCTGGCGGTTATCACCAAAGGTCCGCCCGTATCCTTTATCGCCTGATGGTGGAAGCTGTTCACCCTCAAGGTTTCACTGTTGAATATGGATCCCAGCTTCGATCCCCTGGAGATATGGATATCGTGTATACTTAAGAAGCCCGGCGCTTTCTGGCTGTGGCACAAGGCTTTCTCCCCCAGGGCAGACCTGATGTCCTGAATAAGGGTGCCGCCCATGGCAACATTCATGACCTGCAAGCCCTTGCAGATCCCGAGGACGGGCATATCAGCCTCAGCGGCCTTCCTGCACAGGTCTATCTCCAGGCGGTCCCTGGCGGTATATACGCTCCCGATATCCGGATGGGGCTCTTCACCGTAAAGGTATGGATCTATATCCTGGCCGCCCGTGAGCAGGAGGCCGTCGAACTTGTCAAAAAGCTCTTCGGCGGACAGGCCTTCTGAGCAGGGTATCAGAAGCGGTATGCCCCCGGCATGTATGATGCTTTCATAGTAGCCACTGAAGACCTGGCTTCTATGCTCATGCAGATCAAAATCGCAGGTCACTCCGATAACAGGCTTCATGCTCGAGCCCTCCAGTATGTTTTATAGTAAATCAGAATTTATTAAGGTATTTTTCCAGTTCCCACCTGGTCACCTGGACCCTGTACTCATCCCATTCGATCATTTTTGCCTCATAGTACTTTTCAAACAGGTGCTCGCCCAGCGCCTCGCGGATCAGCCTGTTGCCTTCCAGCTCTTTCAACGCGCTGTACAGGTTGTTGGGCAGGGCAGGCACTGCGCCTTCGAGCCGCTCTTCATCGGTCATGCTGTATATGTTGCGGTTTACCGGTGGCGGGGGCTCTATTTTGTTTCTTATACCATCAAGCCCGGCGGTAAGCAGGACAGCCAGGGCAAGATAGGGGTTGCATGAGGGGTCCGGGCTTCTGTATTCGATCCGGGTGTGGGAGCCCCGCTTGGATGGTATGCGGATCAGCGGGCTTCTATTGCGCGCCGACCACGCTATATATACGGGCGCTTCATGGCCCGTCACCAGCCGCTTGTAGGAATTCACCAGGGGGTTCGTGACGGCCGTTATTGCAGGCGCGTGCTTCAAAAGGCCCCCCATATAATAATATGCTTCTTTACTCAGCATAAGGTCTCCGTCAGGGTCATAGAAGGCATTTCTCCCGTCCCTGAAGAGAGATTGGTTCAAATGCATGCCTGAGCCCGCAATGCCATAGACAGGCTTTGGCATGAAGGTTGCATGTAGTCCGTGCTTCTGAGCGATGATCCTTACGACCATCTTGAAGGTCATTATGTTGTCCGCAGTCCTCAAGGCGTCATCATACTTGAAATCGATCTCATGCTGGCCTGGTGCCAGCTCATGATGGGATGCCTCGATCTCAAAGCCCATGCTCTCAAGGGCCAGGCACATGTCGCGGCGGGCGCTTTCTCCGTGGTCTACCGGCCCTAAGTCGAAATAGGATGCATTGTCATGGGTGATCATCGTCGGTTTGCCCTCAGCGTCCCTCAGGAAGAGGAAGAATTCCGCCTCAGGCCCAACGTACATGGTATATCCCATTTCTCCGGCCTGCTTGAGCGCACGCTTCAGGATGTTCCTAGGGCAGTCCTCATAAGGTCTGTCCTGTGAATCGTAGACATCGCATATCAGCCTGGCAACCTTGGTATCCGCTATCGAAGGGGGATAAATGACAAAGGTGTCAGGGTCCGGATGCAGGTACATGTCTGACTCCTCGATACGGACAAAACCCTCGATGGAGGACCCGTCGAACATGATCTGGTTGTCCAGGGCCTTTTCCAGCTGGCCTGTAGTGATCGCCACGTTTTTGAGAGTGCCGAACATGTCGGTGAATTGCAGCCTTACGAACTCCACCTTTTCCTCCCTGCAAATATGCAGGATATCATCCTTGCTGTATTTATGCATATACCTACTCCTTTATCCCGTTGAATTTGTCATGTCCTTGCCTTATACCCTCAATCCTGCTTACTGTCATCATGGAGTACCTGGTCTATGACTATGACAAGCGCCAGTATGAATGGATGGTCTTCATCATCCGCTATATCTACACCGTAGGTATCGCCCCAGGACAGCCATTTTTTCGATACGGTGGCAACATGCCTGCCCCCTTTGAAAATGGAAAAATCCAGGTTGAAAAATTCCCCTTGTATAGAGTAGCTGCCTACATGGCTGTGTATGTTGAACCTGGGTCTGAAAAAGGTAAATTCCTTTTTTACCGTAGCGTAGAGCTGCCCCTTGTAGTATATGCTGTATTCCGGCAGGAAGCGGAAGAGCTTTTGCTCTATGTACACCAGCTCCTGGCCGTACATGTCATACATGCTGAGCTTGTCGCCGAAGGTAAATACCTTTCCTTTCACCACAAAGCAGTCGTTGCCCGCTTCATCCTTTATTGTGAAGTTATCACCAAAAGAAAATACCCTTTGCTTGACAACATACCTCATATTACCGATCTCCCTTTTCATATATCAGCCTGAGCTGGTCATCGATCTCCCTGCTGCCTATGTCACCGGCTCCATGCCTGGCTTTCCTGGATGTCCCGCAGGGCTTCCCGGTATTGTCCCATTCTGAATCAGGTTGACTTATGATTCGCCGCCTGACCACCTGTTTCCTTCCGTCAGGGAAAAATAAGCAAAAGCGTGGCAGGGTAATAAGAAAACAGACCGCAATAGATGCAGTCTGTGATTTATGTCCCACGATCACCGGCCGGCATGAGGCGTCTATGTCAGGGTGATGATAAGATCCTCTTATCAACTATGCCTTTTACTGCTTTCCCTGAATCCAGCTTGTTTATCTGGATGCTGGTCTCAGGCTGGAACATAAGGGATCCAGCATAGTCTGCGTTCTCCAGGTATGTGCTTATTATATTGGCAGCCACAGAAAGGAGCACGGCTTCCCTTTCCGTGAGGCCGGCAGTCTTGCGCCTGTATAGCGATAGGACACCCTTCAGGTTTACACCGCGTATTATAGGGATCAGGGTGATCCCTTCGCCCTTGGGAAGGTTGTCGCTGCGATCTTCAGATCCTGTGATATGGCTTGTCATGAGCTTATATATCTCCGTTACCTCTTCCTGGGTCGGGTTGCCGAAGACCGACACTTCACCCTTGTGGTTGACGAATATGCTCGCCCTTTCCGCCTCAAACAGCTCGCTGACAGCCATCAATATTTTATCCATGTTATGGCTAATGCCTGACTCCAGGCTTAGGCTGCCTGTCATCTCACACAAAACGATCAGCCTGCTGTTTGTGTCATCAAGGTCATCAAGCTCCTGCTCGAGCTCTCTTATGCGAAAGCTGTCCCTATAGTACCTTTTGACGACCAGATAAGGCACTGCATACAGAAGGGCTGACGCCAGGGCCATATACACTATTTTGCCGGCTCCTGCGCCCAAGGGCATCTCCCGGATCAAAGCCCCCCTGTCTGTCAGCAGCACCCCCATGACCCCCAGGCTTGCAGACAATATGCCATAAATAAGGCCTTTGATGCCATATAGGCAATGAAGAGAGAAAAGGGAAATAAAGAAGCAGAAAATCAGAGGACTGTCGACTCCGCCGGAGAGAAATGCCGCAAGGCAGGCAGCAAGTATATCAGCCAGGCAAAACGCAAGCCTTGCGCCGCTGCTCATCACCGGGATGTAAAAAAGCATTGCGATCCCGTTATATATGCCATACGCCGCTATCGCCACCCAGTCAAGGCCAGGGCCGGGACCGGCCGGCTGCCTGCTCGCGAGCAGCATTGCACTGAACAGCAATATGATGGCTCTATATGACAGAAGCACCTTGACAGACAGCCTTGTGCTGCCCTTTGCCTCCTGCAGCTCCATATGCTTTCCTCCGCCTGTAGGCCGGTTGGGCCTCATATGTGCATTTTGCACACATCCTAATTCTTCCCGGCTGATGGCCAAACCTTTATTTCCCAGTATATTACCCATAATTTTCTATTTACACCATTATATAATATATTATAAAAATCGACTTTACTTACAAAAAACAGGCATCCAGGAGCATATAATCTTGTCCTTTTGATATGCCTGTGGTAAACTTATATTATTGTATATCCTTTATATATAGCTGGGGGGTTTGCCATGATCAAAAAGTGCTTTGCGCTTCTGCTGGCAATTGCTGTATTGGCTTTGCCTGCAAATGCAGGAGCAGTTTCACTGCCTGTTTTGAAAGTATCCGGACACAGTGCGGTAGTGATGAATGAGGACCCTAAAGCCCAGCTTGTCGCGTATGAGATCGATATAGACATCACACAGGAACCCGCAGCAGTCACTGAGTCCATGGTCATCAGAAACACCATTTCCGATGGAGCTACCGAGATCTTGATAGCAATCCCGCAAAAGCTCGACAATGACAGCATTGACGTCAATGATATCCGCATAACGGTAGACGGAAAAAGACAAAGCCTGAAAACCAGAAGGAACAACATAGATCCAGAGGAAGTATCCATTACCGACCTTCCAAAAAACTGGTCTGTACTGACCTTAAAGCTGCAGCCTGGCGAATACAAGCTGATCGAAATGACCTACAGAGTAGATTATCCGGTCGAGCCAAACGGTACCCGGATCATATATATGCCCGTGGGTTACCTCAAAAGCTGGCCCGGGCCTGTACAAAACACAAGACTGACGGTCCGTTTTTTTCCGGCTGGGCCCTATGTTTTTGAGCCCAACCCCTCCGTTATGCCCTCCGGATATGACAACAACAGCATAACCTGGGAGTATGGCCCGGGCTCAGAGATACCTGACTATATCAGGATGTATTACAGGCCTATCGAGCAGATCGCCCCGGCATATATAGCCGGTCAGGCCCCCGGCGACAAGAACATGAAGAAGATCCTGGAGGCATATTCAAACAAAGCCTATGATGAGTGTACCCGGCTCATAGATGACCTGATCAGCGCCCAGGGTGACCTTGCCCTCAAGAACGAGCTGCTCTTCCTGAAAGCCCTGGCGCTTAAGGAGCTATACCGTACAGACAAGGTAATGGAGGTCTACGACCGGCTTGAAGGCCTTCCGATGTTCGGCGAGCTTGAAGGTGCCGCCAGGAACAAGATAGTTTATGAAAAGTACCATTACATGAAGCAAGGCACCGCTTCGGATAATGATATATATAATTACCTTGATAATGCCAAAGAATATGTCGTAAGCAATACGATCTTTCTTAAGTGGCTGGATGCGGAGCTTGCCAAATTGCCCCCTCCCGAGACACAGGAGCCTTCGCCTTCAGCGACACCTGAGGAGCCCAAGGATACGGAGAAGCCCAAGGATGATAAAGAGCAGGAGCTTGTTACGAAGATCAGGATATTTGGCGTAGATGTCCCTGTAGAAGCCGTTTTTCTCACGATACTGCTCCTTATAATCCTGATACCCTATATAATCAGTAAAAGAAGGCGCAGGAGACGCAGGTACATTTTCAGATAGAGATCGGGAGAGTGAGATATGAAGCTATTATTCATACTAAACCCTGTTGCAGGCACAAAGAAGACCAGGAGCTCTGTGCCTGTCATAGAAGAGTTTTGCAGGGAAAGAGGCATAGCCTGCGACATAGTGGAGACAGGATCTCCTGGTGACGCCACCAACATAGCAAGAGAGAATGCCACATCCTATAACGGGATAATTGCGATAGGGGGCGATGGTACTGTTTTGGAGGTCGCCAACGGCCTTTTCGGGACAGAAGTGCCCCTGGGAATATTGCCCCTCGGCAGCGGCAATGATTTTGCCAGGGCCCTCAACATACCCATCGGCTTACAGAATATTGGTGAAGCCCTGAAGATAATTGCCGAAAGGCCGCCTGTACAGATAGATGCCGCTCGGTTCAACGGCCGGATATATCTCAATGTGGCCAGCGTAGGCTTTGACGCAGAGATCATACGCGACCTGCCCAGGGTGAAGCGGTTCATAAAGGGCAGCGCAGCCTATCCCGTTTCGGTGTTTGTAAAGTTCCTTACCTATAAGCCAAAGGATGCCACGATAATAATGGACGGGCAGGAGCTTAAGACCAAGGTTTTTCTCGCAGCCATCTGCAACGGAACCTGTTACGGCGGCGGCATGAAGGTAAACCCTCAGGGGTCGGTGAATGACGGATACCTGGACCTTGTCCTGATAAAGCCCGTACCAAGATACAAGATACCCCTTTTGCTTAGCAGGTTTATCAAGGGACAGCATCTAAACCTGCCCTACGTCAGCACATACCGGTGCAGGGAAGTAGAGATAGTATCAGATGAGTCCCTTGTTGTAAACGTTGACGGCGAATGTGCCTCAACCACACCCATATGCTTTAGTTCTGCGCCACTATCCATAAAGGTGTTTGGCGTATTGTAACAGGAGGAAAAATGAGTCAGGTTCTGGAATTGATCAATGAATATTCGGCTGAGCTTGTCTTGATTTCGCTCGCAGTTGCTCTGGTTTCAATAATAGTGGTCATCGTCAACTATGTACGGACCACAAAGCTGCTCAAGAAGTACAAAAAACTGATGCGAGGAGCAGACAGTAAAAGTTTGGAGTCCATGCTGCTCAACCATCTGGACACGGTCCAGCAGGGCATGAACAGGATGGCGGCCATAGAAGATGAGCTAAAGAACCAGAGCGCACGCATGAAAAACTGCGTGCAACATATAGGCATAGTAAGGTACAATGCCTTCGATAACATGGGAGGCGATCAGAGCTTTTCAATTGCCATGCTGGATGACAGGGGCGATGGTTTCGTGATCACGAGCCTGTATGGCAGAAACACATCCACTACCTTTGCAAAGCCTGTCAAGGCAAGACAGTCCACATACCCCCTCACCGACGAGGAGAAGGAAGCAATAGAACGGTCTTACAGGCCTAAAACCTGAAAATGCATAAAAACAACACCTTGCCGGCACAATAAGCCCGGGAGGTGTTTTTTAGTGAAAAAAATCGCTATCGATAAGGGCCTCGATCACCTGAAGCAGGAGCTGCAGAAACGAGGGTATCAGGTGGAGGCAGCCGATGAGATAACAGGCGGCATATCAGCTTATATTTATAACGACACGGCCTCGGATGAAAATGATGCCGGAAAAAGCGCCCTTAAGAAGATAGTAACTGCAGCCGACAAGGCCGAATCAAGCTATCTGCTCATCAGGGCCGGCGACAAGAATGTCGAAGAGATAGTAGATATAATTGAGCAAAGGCTGTACAGCCCCTTGTTTTAAAAGAGGTCACCGCTCCGTATATTTTGCTGGTCTTCCGCCTCACTTGCGAATTTCCATATATTGAAATGTATTCCGCTGCTGATGGTGTCAGCCATGCGCATGACAAGGCTGAGCCTCGTGTTTTGCAGGATAAGGTATTCCATGAACCCGCTTATGTTTACGACTCCCACTATATGAATATGGCCGACCTCAGGCAGGCTTTTGTTTACTCCGGCTCCGGGCCTTAATGGGCCTTTACCGATATTTATCCTTCCAACCCTGTCAGTTTTCCCAAGGCAGGCATCTATGGCTATGATGAATGGCCTGTCATGCTTTGTCTTTATCTGATCCAACACTTCACAAAGATTTTTCGCATGTACGGGATTGTCAAGGGTGCCGTACACAAATACATTTGAATATTGTATAAGCTTGAGCTTGTAGCCAACCAGCGGACCCAGGCAGTCACCCGTAGACCTGTCAGTTCCAATGCACAAAATCACTATATCATTGTAGAGACGGCTGTAGCATTCTCTGAATATGGACTCAAACCCTCTGCTGAAAAGGGTCAGTGCGTGCTCATCATTGACATCGATCGAAACCTTGCTTGCGCTGTCCATATATACCTCCTGCAGCCATGGTACTCAATGGGGTATAGTTTGCCCCGATATGGCAAATTTATGCAAGTATCGGCGGCCTTCCATTAGTATCCTATGAAACTGGCAAGCCTGTTTATGCCTGGCCTGAAAGATTTGAACTTGCTATGGGCAGCCAAGGCCTCAAAGAAGGATTTTGAGCAGTCCGCAACGAATTAAATACTATTATGACATGTCCGGGAGAATATATATGAGACTTGTAAAGTTATTGGTGATTATACTGATGATCACTGCCCTGGGGGCAGCTTCATATTTTATAATTAGCGCTAAAAACAAAGCCCATGCCTATGATTTGGTTCAGATATCGACAGCCAGGCCCATATCCTTTGGCGAAGATCAGGATATCCATTTTTTCAGCGAAGGGTTCATCATAACCGGCCCTCAGGCCCGTTTTTACAACTACAGCGGCAACGAAATGAGCAAGCCCTTTACTCATGATGACCTCCTGTATGAAAACGGCGAGATCAATATAGCACTGCATACGGAGAATTATCTAATAACCAAGTCCGGCCATATATACAGCACCGCGTCCGTCCCCTTTAAGCGCATATACGATAATCCTGAAGGCCTTGTCATCGCAGGAGCCCAGGAGGGAGCTGACTTCCTGCTGCTGCTCCTTGCCAGGGATGAGTATAATGTTGAACCCTATATACTGGTCAACGGCAGCACTTTCCTATTGTCCCTTGACGGCAGGGGCAATACAAAGTATGCCGCATCTGCGGTATCAAAGGGCGCAAAAAGCCTTTCAGTCCTCTCCTATAGTCTGGATACACCGGTGCCAGCGACCCGGGTGTTCCAGTATAGGAACAGGAACGAGTTGTACGGCGTCATTACTGAAAATGACCAACTGTTGTACGATATATACAGGCAGGAGGACTCTATAATTTTGATAGGAACTGACAGCATTATATGCTACAATATATATGGCGACAGGCTTTGGACCGTGGACAATACCTATAGGTCTTCTTATGAATATGTATATACCAGGGACAGCCTGCTTCTATATTTCAAAGACAGCCTTTCATCCGGCTCACAAGGCGGAAATGCGGTTTTGATAAATAATGACGGCCAGTATAATCTCCTGGAGCTCCCGGCCCGGGTAAACAGCCTGATCGCCCACGGGAGAGGCTTTGCCGGTGTAGAATATGGAAATACCCTTGTTATCATGGATGAGAACGGTAGGATACAGGAGAACTACAGAATGACAAAGCAGGTCGTGGATCTGTACAAATCTCCTTACATGGAAGATATGTTCTTTGCAAAAACAGTTGACAATACATTGGCAATTTACTCTTACGAACGAAAGGATGAAAGAAGTGAACGTAATTGACCTTTTTATACTGTTGATCATAGCAGTATTCTCTGTGGTAGGCTCATATAACGGCGCAGTCCTGTCAGCCTTCAAAACAGTCTCGTTTGTGATCGCATGGCTGCTCAGCCTGATCTTCTATCCCTTGATTTCCAAGCTGCTGACGAGCGTAATACCCAATTTCCTGATGGTCATCAGCCATTATGCTGACGGATCCTCCAGAATACCGGATATAAACAGCGTGAACATGCCTCTGTCCAGCTTTTCGTCCATGCAGATAAAGCAGATCGTCAATCAGGCCCAGATACCCAACCCCTTCAGCCGCATCCTGATTTCCTCATTCGGCTCTGCCGGCAAGAGTATAACTCTGGCTGAATATTTCGATACTACTGTTGCTATTGTTATTATCAATATAGCAAGCCTTCTCCTGCTGTTTTTAGCTTTAAGGTTTCTCCTGTCTGCCGGGATATCTGTTTTCAGGACTGTCAAGGACATCCCGGTACTGGACAAGTATGACAGCCTTGTCGGTGCCGGCATCGGAGTGCTCCGGGGCTTTTTTGCGGCCCATTTCCTCTTTGCCCTCGTACCGATCATGATAACCGTGGCTCCCATCGATTTGATAACCGAGCTCATGGACTCCTCCTTGCTGTCCGGCATTTTCTACAAGGCCAATATGTTCACCCTGTTCATAAGGTAGCTAAAATCATATATGATTAAAAAAATGTTTCACGTGAAACACTATATTTTTGTTTCACGTGAAACATTTTAATTTTTGGCCGTCAATTTTTCCAGGATCCTTTCGAGATCATCATCGCCATAATACTCTATTTCTATGATCCCCTTCTTTTTTCCCGGGGTTATCTGCACCCTGGTGCCCAGCGCTTCTTCCAGGTTCATTTCCAGCTCCATCAAGTACACCGGCTTTTCAGCCTTTGTCTTCTTTTTTGCTTTCTGATACCCTGTGATTTTCTTGATAAGCTGCTCTGTATCTCTTACGCTCAGACCCTTTTCTATTATTCGCTGGGCTACCTGGTCTCTGAGCTTTAAGTCGCTTATCCCCAGCAAAGCCCTGGCATGGCCCTCGGTCAGCCTGCCGTTTACCAAGTGGTCCTGTATCTGAGGTGACAGGTTCAACAGTCTCAAGGTGTTCGCTATGGCCGGCCTGCTGCGGCCCAGACGCTCTGCAACCTCTTCCTGTGTCAGCTTGTACTGCTCTATCAGAAGCTTAATGCCCTGCGCTTCTTCTATCGGGTTTAGGTCCTCCCGCTGCAGGTTTTCTATGAGGGCCACCTCGATTATTTCCCTCTCGGACAGGTCCATTGTTACTGCGGGTATTTCTGTCAGCCCTGCCGCTCTGGCGGCCCTCCACCTGCGTTCGCCCGCGATGATCATGTACCTGTCGCCCTGCTTCTTGACCGCTATGGGTTGTACTACGCCATGCTGCTTAATTGACTCGGCCAGCTCCTGTATCTTGCCTTCGTCGAAGCTCTTTCTAGGCTGGTATGGATTAGGGTCAATATCCGTTATCTTCAGCATTTTTATGCCGGTCTTTTCTCCGTCCGTCTTCGGCTCGGCTCCATAGCTCTCAAAAAGCGCATCGAGCCCTCTGCCCAAACCTTTTTTCATCAGGCACCCTCCAATTCATTTTGCAGCATTTCTTCAGCCAGATCCGTATATGCTTCAGCCCCCGGGCACCTGGGATCGTATTTGATGATAGGCAGTCCATGGCTTGGGGCTTCTCCCAGCCTTACGTTCCTGGGTATGATCGTTGTATAGACCTTGTTTTTAAAGTACTTCTTTACCTCCTGGACTACTTCGATGGCAAGGTTTGTCCTTGCATCAAACATGGTCAGGACCACGCCCTCGATCTCAAGAGAAGGGTTCAGATGCTGCTGTACAAGCTCAACAGTGTTCATTAGCTGGGCAAGTCCTTCCAACGCATAATACTCGCACTGGATGGGGACCAGGAGCTTGTCCGCCGCTGTCAGGGCGTTGATGGTAATGAGGCCTAGCGAAGGCGGGCAGTCGATCATTATATAATCATATCTGTCCTTTATCGGTGCCAATGCCCGTTTAAGGATGGTCTCCCTGGACAGCATGGATACCAGCTCTATCTCCGCGCCGGCCAGCTGTATATTTGAAGCTATAATATCAAGGTTGTCTATTTCCGTATGTACGATAGCCTCCTGGGCATCCAGCCTGTTTATAAGTACATCATATATCGACTTTTCTACCTTGTTTTTGCTTATGCCAAGTCCGCTGGTCGTGTTGCCCTGAGGATCTATATCAACAGTCAGGACCTTTTTGCCTGCCACTGCCAGGCAAGCGCTCAGGTTCACATTTGTAGTGGTTTTGCCTACACCACCCTTCTGATTTGCGATCGCAATGATCTTGGACATCTACTCCGCACCCCTTTTATATATCTTAGTTCTATTATAGTTTATATTTCAAGGAGTTGGAAGGGCTGTGTCATATTTTTTGCTGGACGTGCGTATAGTTTTATATAAAACCGGTATGCGAGGGCGATATGAAAGTATTGTTGACAACTTTCCTGATCGTGTTTCTGGCCGAGCTCGGAGACAAGACCCAGCTGGCGACCATGCTTATGGCCACCAAATCAAAATCCGTCTGGTCCGTATTCATAGGTTCCTCAGTGGCGCTTGTCGCTTCATCCTTGCTGGGTGTACTGGCCGGCTCCGTCGTTACAAAGTATATACCTTCCTGCTACATACACACGGCATCAGGCCTTGGCTTTATCATCATCGGCATCTTGCTGCTGGCGGGCAAGATTTAAAATAAAGAAAGGCTTTTCAGCCTTTAGGTATCGTTACTATGATCTCTATGTGGTCGCCCTTGTCCTCTTGCAGGAGCCTGGCATTCACCCCATAGTCCTTCATCATTTTAACTGCATTTTGGATAGTATTTATAAAGACCCTCAGGTCTTTCGTCCTTTTAAATAACCTTTTTTGCTTATGCAGGTCTTTGTTCTCCTTTTGCTCGATCCTTCTGATCAGGCGTTCGACGACTGCTTCGGTTTGCCGTACATTAAGCTTTTTCTCTACTACCTGATTGATCGCCTTCAACTGGAGGCCTTCATCCGGCAGCTTGAGCAAAGCCCTGGCATGCCTTTCGGTCAGGTTTTCCCTGACGAGTATTTCCTTTACCTTATCCGGCAGGCGCAGGATACGGAGCTTGTTGGCTATGGTGGATTGGCTTTTTCCCAGCTTTTCCGCGAGCTGCTCCTGGGTCATGTTGTGGTCATTTATCAGGCTGGCATAGCCCTTTGCTTCCTCTATGTAGTGGAGGTCTTCCCGCTGCAGGTTTTCTATCAGGGCTATGATAGCGGAGTCCTGCTCCTGGCTGTCCATCACTATGGCCGGGATAGTGTCCATATCGAGCATCTTGCAGGCTCGCAGCCTTCTTTCACCGGCTATGAGCTCATAAGAGTCATTGCCTGCCTTTCTGACCGTGATTGGCTGTATCACTCCATATTCTTGTATCGATCGTGCAAGCTCGTCCAATCCCTGCACGGAAAAGCTTTTTCTGGGCTGATACGGGTTGGGCCTTATCTGGCTGACAGGAATGTTTTCTACCTTCTTGCCCGCCTCAATGCTGTTCTCTTCGGTTGAAACGTTCATAAACCTTAACATGATATCCCCTCCACCCTTATGTATTCGCCATATAATATCATATTCCTGCCATATGCTCCGTAATTTATGTTTATGTTACTATAGCTCCATGTTATTTCATATTTTGCGTTTTTTTTTGTTTTCGAACAATTATACTGCCTTGTTAGGAGCTTTTTGACTTATTATAGAGGATCCTTTTTGGGCTTGCCCGCAGGCCTTGGGTACTTTTCCGGGGTCGGCCTCTCCTTTCTGATCATCACCAGATTATGAGTCTTTTCAGACATCGGGACTGAAACAGCAATGCAGCTCAGCTCCCCGCCACCCAGGACCGTAGCTGCTCTGCCTGCAGCCTTGATCTCATCCAGGGCCCCGGGCCCCTTGTTGAATATACACCAGCCCCCTGTCCTTACAAAGGGCAGGGTGTATTCTAGCAGGACCCTGAGCTCAGCTACCGCCCTTGAGACCACTATATCGTAGGACTCCCGCATGCTTTTCTGCCTGCCGAGATCTTCAGCCCTGCCATGGAGTGCCCTTGCCTTCTCTAGCCCAAGTGCTGTTATAAGCTCATTTAGAAAATTGACCTTTTTGCTGACCGAGTCCACCAGGGTAAGCCCGATCTCCGGCACCGCTATCTTCAGAGGCATGCCCGGAAAACCTGCCCCCGTACCCATATCCAGCACCGCCGCATCCTTCTTTATCAGCCCTGTAGTGAGCAGGGAAAGGGAGTCAAGGAAATGCTGTACTACTATCTCCTCCGGGTCCGTTATCGCAGTCAGATTGATCCTGGTGTTCCAGTCTGTCAGCATCTCAAGGTATTTTTGAAATTTTTCTGTACTTTCCGTATCGAGCGTTATCCCCATATCGGCACTGCCTGCAAGCAGCAGGCCCATCTCTTTACTCACCGGATCCCTCCTCTCTTTTAAGCTTTTCAAGGTAGACGAGCAGGACAGATATATCAGCGGGTGACACACCTGATATCCTCGAGGCCTGGCCGATGGACACCGGCTGAAGCTCTTTGAGCTTCTGCCTGGCTTCCAGCCTCAGACCCCTTATGCTTTCATAATCTATACCCTTGGGAATATACCTTTGCTCCATTTTCTTGAACTGTTCAGCCTGCCGCATCTGTTTGGCTATATAACCCTCGTACTTGACATGGATCTCCACTTGCTCCTTGACTTCATCCGGCAGGTCATCGCTGCCCGGATCCAAAGCCCTTATGTGCTCATATTCCAGCTCAGGCCGCTTCAGCAGGTCGTACAGGCTTATGCCGCTTTTTATCAGGGAAGCGTTCAGGCTTTCCAGATAGCGGTTCACTTCAAGAGACGGTGAAATGATCACTTCCTTCAGCCTTCTCAGTTCGCGGTCAACGGCTTCCCTCTTTCTCATCAGCCTGTCATACCGCCTGTCATCCACCAGCCCGATCCTGTATCCCAGCTCGGTCAGCCTGAGATCTGCATTGTCCTGGCGCAGCAGCAGGCGGTATTCCGCTCTGGATGTCATCATCCTGTAGGGCTCCCTGGTCCCCTTGGTGACCAGGTCATCTATAAGGACACCTATATAGGCCTGTGATCTGTCCAGGATCACCGGTTCCTCCTCTTTTACATACAGTGCAGCGTTTATGCCTGCTATGATCCCCTGGGCAGCCGCCTCCTCATAGCCTGAGCTCCCGTTTATCTGGCCGGCGAAGAAGAGCCCTCCAACCTCCTTTGATTCGAGGGTCAGCTTCAGCTGGCTGGGATAGATGCAATCGTACTCTATGGCATAGGCAGGCCGCATTATATGTACATTTTCCAGGCCCTGTATCGTACGATACATCTGTACCTGGACATCTATCGGCATGCTGGACGACATGCCCTGGACATACATTTCGTTGGTATCGAGCCCTTCAGGCTCTATAAAGACCTGATGGCTCTGCTTTTCCTTGAACCTGACCACCTTGTCCTCTATCGAAGGACAATACCTGGTGCCTATCCCTTCGATCTCTCCCGAATACATTGGCGACCGGTGGAGGTTGCTGCGTATGATCTCATGGGTCCTTTCGTTGGTGTAAGTAAGCCAGCAGGGCACCTGTTCACGTCTGACAGGCTCACTCATAAAGGAGAAGGTCAGGCCGCCCTCATCTCCTGGCTGCACCACCATCCTTGAAAAGTCGATGGTACGCTTGTCCACCCTGGCAGGCGTGCCGGTCTTGAAGCGCTGGAGAGAAAAGCCCAGCTCCTTCAGGCCTTCCGAGAGCTCATTGGCCGGATGAAGCCCGTTGGGGCCGCTGGATTTTGAATATTCGCCAATTATTATCCTGCTGCGCAGGTACACACCCGAGGCTATGACCAGGGCCCTGCATTCGTATGTTTCGCCCGTGCTCAATACAGCCCCTGAAACCCGGCCGTTATTAGTGAGTATGCGCACTACCTCGCCCTGCCTTATGTCCAGGTTGTCCTGGTTCTCCAGGGTCTGCTTCATGGCAGCCTGGTATCTCTTCTTGTCGGTCTGGGCCCTGAGGGAATGGACTGCGGGCCCTTTTCCGGTGTTGATCATTCTTATCTGTATAAAGGTCTTGTCGGTATTTATCCCCATTTCACCGCCTAGAGCATCTACCTCGCGCACCAGATGGCCCTTTGATGTCCCGCCGATCGCAGGATTGCAGGCCATCATGGCTATGGAGTCCAGGCTCAGGGCCACGACAAGTGTCCTCAGGCCCAGCCTGGCAGCAGCAAGGGCTGCTTCACAGCCTGCATGACCGGCGCCTGTAATTATCACATCGTATTTTCCCGCGTTATATTCCATAGACTATCCTACTTTCCAAGACAAAACTCTGCAAAGATCTTATCAATCAGGTCCTCAGTCAGACTCTCACCGGTTATTTCACCCAGGCAATCCAGGGCGTCTCTTATATCGATCGTGACTATATCGAGAGGAACAAGGGCTTCGATTGAAGACAGGGCATCCTTCAAATGCCTGTCTGCCCTGATCAGCGCTTCCTTGTGCCGGGTATTGGTGATGAAGACTTCATTGTCAGCCGTAAGCTCGCCCGAAAAGACCATATTGTATATATAATCCTTGACCTCCTCTATGCCGGTGCCATCCACCATCGAGGTCCGTATCACGTCTGCCTTGACGAGCTCGCTTACCTTTGCTTCATCGATCACGGCCGGCTTGTCCGTCTTGTTGAGCAAGACCAGGGCACGCCTGCCGCCAAGCCATTCCATTATTTTGCGGTCATCCTCACCCAGGGGCTCTGAGGCATCCAGTATAAAGAGGATGAGGTCCGCTTCCTTCATCATGTCCCGTGACCTTTCAACCCCGATTTTTTCAACCAGGTCCACAGTTTCCCGGATGCCGGCTGTATCGATTATCTTTACAAGGACGCCCTTTATGTTCAGATGCTCCTCGATCACGTCCCTGGTGGTACCGGGAATATCGGTCACGATCGCCCTGTTTTCACTGACCAGGGCATTCAATAATGAAGACTTGCCTACATTGGGTCTGCCTATGATGACCGTTTTGATGCCTTCCCTGACAAGCCTGCCCTGGTCGGCCGAGTCCAGCAGCCTCCGGCACTCTTGCCTTGCAGCAGTCAGGGCATTTGCCACATCATCCAGAAATACGTCCTCTATATCTTCTTCCGGATAGTCGATCGTTACTTCTATATGGGCCAGAAGGTTTAGCAGCCTTTCCCTCAGGCTGCCTATTTTTTCGGTCAGGCTGCCCTTCAATTGTCTTATGGAGGCCTTTGCAGCCTCCTCGGTCCTGGCTGATATAAGGTCCATTACCGCTTCGGCCTGGGACAGGTCTATGCGGCCGTTGAGAAATGCCCTTTTGGTAAACTCCCCCGGCTCAGCCATCCGGGCCCCGGCAGCGATAACAAGCTCCAGTATCCGCCTGACCGGCACCATGCCTCCATGGCAGTGGATCTCAACGATATCTTCCCTTGTATAGGTCCTGGGGGCTTTCATATACACCATCAGGACCTCGTCAACTACTTCCCCTTCATAATCCGTTATATATCCATAATTGAAATACCTGTCCTTAAGATCGGATGACTTGACTTTGTTCCTGCTCTTATCCGAAAACAGCTTTTCAATTATCCTTGCGGACATATCCCCGCTTATCCTGATAACTGCTATCCCGCCTTCTCCGGGTGGAGTCGCGAGTGCAACCACAGTATCGTTCTGCATATTCTCACCTATAAATAAACCCAGCATTTCTACTGGGTTTAGTTGGTATCTATCCTGTTATTTCAATGTGATTATGACTTTCCTGTAAGGTTCTTCCCCTTCGCTATAGGTCGTGATATTGGGCTCCTTCTGCAGGGTCGAATGTATTACCCGCCTTTCAAAGGGATTCATGGGCTCCAATACTATTTTCCTGCCGCTTTTCTGCACCTTGTGGGCCATCCTCTTGGCGAGCCTTTTCAGCGTCTCTTCCCGTTTGCTGCGATAGTTTTCCGTGTCGACTATCACTCTTGTGTACTTGTCGGTACCGCGATTCACCACCAGGCTGGTAAGGTATTGGACTGCATCCAGGGTCTCTCCCCTGTGGCCGATCAGGACCCCCATCTTCGGTCCGCTGACCTTTATCATAAGGCCATTGTCAGACTCGGTTATGTCCAGCTTCGCTTCAAGGTTCATTTTCTCAAAAAGCTCCATGAGAAAGCTCTTGGCAACCTCAGCCTTTGTCTGCTTCAACGTAGCCCTGATCTTGGCTTCCCTGCCTCCGAACACACCCAGGATACCTTTGACCGGCTCTTCCAGCACCTCTATCTCCAGCTTGTCCCTTTGAACTGCCAGTTGGATAGCTGCTGACAAGACCGCGTCCTCTACCGTTCTGCCTGTGGTTATTATCGATTTCATTTTGCTTCACCTTCCTTGACAGGCGGGTTCAGCCTCTTGATCACAAAGTACTGACCTATCTGGAACAGGTTGGCTGTAACCCAGTATATTGCAAATGCTGAAGTATACATCGTACAAAACCATACCGACATAAGGGGCATCATTATGTTAAAGCCCTTCATTTGCTGGTTGTCACCTGAAGGCTGACTCAGCTTTATCTGATAATAGGATGTGACCCCGGCCAGGATCGGGAGTATGAACAATCCATTGAAACCCTGGGATAACATCGGTATGGACTTGTTCAACACATCCTTAAAGGGTGAATCCGGGCTCCATACGTTCTTGATCCATAAAAATCTTTCCACTGTTTCTTTTGCAATATTCTCGGCAGCTATTTTATTTAAAGCCGCAAACATCGCAAACATCAAGGGCAAGGTGAGCAGGACCGGCAGGCAGCCGCCCAGCGGATTGATCTTATGCTTCTGATAAAGCTCCAGGGTCTTCTGGTTTCGCTTTTCAGGATCGTTCTTATACTTCTTGTTTATCTCATTCAGCTCCGGCTGGATCTCAGCTATTTTCTGGTTGGCCTTTTTGGACTTAAGATCCAAAGGCAGGAGCGCTGCCCTGAAAATTATCGTAAATAAAATGATAGCCAGGCCATATCCGCCGAAGGGCTCAGGTATTTTGGAGGTTATGGTATATAATCCTTCCAGGATACCCTTTAAAAAATTGACGAAGGAACCCCATAGGCCTGGGTTCTGTGTCTGCTGGACGGTCTCCATCAACAGTATAGGTATAGGTAAGTTCATCAGGTAATACCCCCGTGTTTATTCTAAAGGGTCGTATCCACCAGGGTGCAGGGGATGGCATTTCAAAAGCCTTCTGATGGAAAGGTAGATCCCTTTTACAGACCCGTATTTGCTTATCGCTTGTATCGAATATTCTGAACAAGTCGGATAAAAGCGGCACGCAGACGGCAAGGCAGGTGAGATATGCTTTTGGTAAAGCTTTATCACAAAAATCAAAAATCGCTTCAATCTGCGGGTTCACCCTCTTTATACAGCCTGGCCCGCCTGAGCAGATTTATCACCGCATTTTTCAACTCATTAAAGGATGCGTCCGCTGCGTTCTTTCGTACTGAAAACACCAGGTCATATCCATGCTTGATGTTCTCCAGCTCGGCTGATACGATCTCTCTTAGCTGCCTTTTGATCCTGTTGCGCTTGACAGCCTTCCCAAACTTCTTAGTGATGGAAAAGCCAATCCTCAATGATGAATGGCCAGACCTTTTGTAGATAAGCACCAGAAGGGGATGCCCAATGGATTTCCCTTTCCTGTATATGTATAGGAAATCGCTGTTTTTCCTCAGCCGATATCTTTTTTGCACCCATATGCCTCCAAAAGGTATTGTGTGGCAGAAAAGGCCACTTATATAGCGGCCTTATGCTGTCAGTCTCTTTCTACCCTTTTGTCTTCTTCTCTTAAGCACGAGTCTGCCGTTTTTCGTAGACATCCTTTTTCTGAACCCATGCTCTTTCTTTCTCTGCCTCTTTTTGGGTTGGTAAGTCCTGAGCATTTCGCTGCCCCCTTTCAAGCTAGCTATTGGTGTATGAAAAATAAACAATAAACCGACATTATGCTACTCTAGTATTATATTCATGTTTATAAGGAGTGTCAAGAAAATCAAGTCCTACTGTTTTAATTATCCACAGATATTTTGATTTTTATCCTTTACTGTTGATAACTTCTACATTATAATAATAGTAGTCTTTGCATCTCGAGTTATGCACAAGTGTGGATAAGTGTGTGAATAACTCCTCCAAATTTCGACTTTTTTCTTAGTTCCAATTGAATGTTCAGCCTGTTGATAATGTGAATCCTATCAACAAGGCTCTGTGCATAAAGATATCCTAACAAATAGACCATACCCTAAAGCTGATTGCCTTGGGAGTTTTTTTGTCTGGGACATCTGTTTTTATTTTTATGCTTTATTTTTTTCTTAAGCGGGAGGTTCTCATGGATACGTACTTAAATGACATGTGGCAAAAGGTGCTCGAGCTTATAAGGAAAGAAATAACCGATGTGAGCTACGATACCTGGATCAAGGCAATAGAGCCTGTTTCGACAAAGGGTGATCAGCTGTACCTTTGTGTACCCAATGACTTCACAAAGAGCATACTGGAGGGGCGCTACACCAGCCTGATTTCTAATGCGGTCAAGCAGGTTTCATCCAAATCCTATTACATAAACTTCATTTTGCCCGGAGATGCCGACAAGTATATGGACAATCCTGACAAAGGCGCTGCTGAGAAAAACGAGAGCTACGGTATGCTGAACCCCAAGTACACCTTTGACACCTTCGTCATAGGCAACAGCAACCGATTTGCCCATGCTGCGTCCCTGGCTGTTGCGGAAGCGCCAGCCGCCGCCTACAACCCCCTTTTCATATACGGAGGCGTGGGTCTGGGCAAGACTCATCTTATGCACGCAATAGGGCATTATATCCTTTCACAAAATCCCAAGGTCAAGGTCCTGTACGTATCCTCCGAGAAGTTTACCAATGAGCTTATAAACTCGATCCAGACCAATAAAAATGTGGAGTTCCGCAACCGGTACCGCAGCGTCGACATCCTGCTCATCGACGATATCCAGTTCATAGCCGGCAAGGAGAGTACCCAGGAGGAGTTTTTCCATACCTTCAACTCCCTATATGAAGCCAACAAGCAGATAATCATATCCAGTGACCGGCCACCAAAAGAGATACCTACGCTGGAAGACCGCTTAAGATCCCGGTTCGAATGGGGGCTCATCGCCGATATCCAGCCGCCTGACATAGAGACCAGGATAGCTATCTTGAGAAAGAAGGCCTTGCTTGAAAACCTGGATGTGGATGACGAGGTGCTGGCTTTTATAGCCAAGCGGATAGAGTCCAACATAAGAGAGCTTGAAGGGGCCCTTACACGCATAATAGCCTATTCAGCCCTGACCAACAACAAGCTTGACCTGTCAGTGGCAGAGGAAGCGCTCAAGGATATCATATCCAACCACAAGCCTAAAAAGATCACGGTGGAGCTTATCCAGAAGGTCGTCGCAGAGGCTTATCAGCTCAAGATAGAGGACTTCAAGTCCAAAAAGCGGAGCCGTCCCATTGCCTATCCCAGGCAGATAGCCATGTACCTATGCCGGGAGATGACTGACCTTTCATTGCCGAAGATCGGGGAAATATTCGGCGGCCGTGACCATACGACAGTGATCCATGCCTGTGACAAGATAGCAGAGGATATGAACAACGATCCCCAGATCAGAAAGGCCATCAACAACCTGATAAAGCACATAAATGACAGCCAGGGGTGATCTGTGGATAATTTCAGTGGGGATCCGAAGACTTATCCCCACCTAATCCACATTGCATTCGGGCTTGTTATCGGATTCGACAGCAAGATTCACATTTCCACAGGCCCTACTACTATTACTGCTATCTTATTATTATATTCACCTATCTCAGGAGGTATGCCATGAAAATCAAATGCAATCAAAATATTTTTTTAAGCTCAGTACTCACTGTCCAGAAGGCAGCATCCGCCAGGACCACCCTTCCCGTGCTTGAAGGCATCCTGGTGCAGACGGACAAGGATCATATAAAGCTGACCGGCACCAATCTGGAGCTGGGCATAGAATGCAGGATGGAAGCGGAGGTACTAAGCCCCGGCAGCGTAGTGATCCCGTCAAAGCTCCTTTCTGAAATCGTAAGAAAGCTTCCGGACAGTGTCATGGAAGTCTCGCTCCTGGACAATTACGCGGTAAGGATCAAATGTCTGAATTCCACCGTAACTATTCAAGGGCTGCCGCCGGAAGAATTCCCCGAGCTGCCTTCAGTTGACGGTGGTGAAACCATCGAGGTCAACCAGCTGCTTTTAAGCGACATGATCAGGCAGACGATATTTGCCGTAGCTGTGGATGAATCACGGCCTATCCTCACAGGCGGCCTGCTGGAGGTGGACGGCAACTCCATCAATATGGTCTGCCTTGACGGTTACAGGCTGGCGCTCAGGACCGGCAGGACTGAAATGGCATATGAGGGCAGGTCGGTGGTGATCCCGGGCAGGTCCCTGTCCGAGATCTCAAAAATACTTGACAATGAAGACAAAAACATCAGGATAACCATATCCGCCAGGAACGTGTTGTTCGATCTGGGAAATACTAAAGTCGTGACTCGGGTGCTTGACGGGGAATTCATAAACTACAGGCAGATAATACCTGGCGATTACAAGACCAGGGTCAAGGTAGACACCTCTATACTGTCAGCCAGTATAGAACGTGCGTCCCTGATCGCAAGGGAAGGAAAGAACAACCTAATAAAGCTCAACATCCAGGATACCCATATGGTCATAACCTCCAATTCCGAAGCTGGCCAGATATACGAGGAGATACCCATACTGCTGGAGGGCAGGGACCTTGAGATAGCATTTAACGCCCGCTATTTCCTGGATATACTAAAAGTACTGGATGACCAGGAGATATGCCTTGATTTTACCACAAATGTAAGTCCGTGTATAGTAAGACCAATAGATGGAGATCAATATACATACCTGTTGCTTCCCGTCAGAATCTACAGCTAAACGGAGGCGTATATGGAAAAAATCAAGATCCATACCGAGTACATAAAGCTAAACCAGTTCCTGAAATGGGTAAATGCAGCTGAATCAGGTGCAGCTGCCAATCACATGATCACCGAGGGCCTGGTCAAGGTCAATGGCGAGACAGAGCTTAGAAGGGGCAGAAAATTATATCCCGGTGACAGGGTAGATGTAGCTGATGCAGGCAGCTTTCTCGTGGAGTAGGGAAGGAAGTGCTTTGCCTTGTTTTTAAGAGAGTTGAGCCTCAGGAGCTTTAGGAACTATGATAGCTTGGAGCTGAAATTCAGCTCCAACTTAATTTTTTTTATCGGCCGCAATGCCCAGGGCAAGACCAACATACTGGAATCCATTTTCCTGTCATGCACCGGGCGGTCTCATAGGACGAGCAGGGACAAGGAGCTTATAAAGCGTGACCATGACAGGTCGCTGGTGAAAACAAGGGTTGAAAAGCTGAGGGGAATAAGCGAGATCAGCATCTACTTAAGCAGCTCCGACAAGAAAATCGTCACCATAAACGGCACTCCGGCAAAACGGATGGGCGAGCTGATGGGCCATTTAAATTGCGTAATGTTTTCATCGGAGGATCTTAAGATCATAGAGGAAGGCCCGGTAGAACGCCGCCGTTTCATGGATATGGAGATATCCCAGATAAAACCGAAGTATTTCTATTTTTTGCAGCAGTACAACAGGATCCTGAACCACAGAAACTACTTGCTCAAGGAAATACAGCGAAAGCCGGCCCTTGAAAAGACACTGCCGGTGTGGAACGAGCAGCTTGCCGAGACAGGCACATACATAACCGTTCAAAGAAAGAATTTCGTCAATTCTCTACAGAATATTGCCCGGGAAATACATAAAAAACTATCCTGCAACACTGAAGAGCTAAGCCTTGTATATAAATCCTCAGTCCCCTTTGGCACAGGCGACATCAGGGAAATAAAAGAAAATTTCCTGAAGGAGCTGGAACAAAGGCAGGCTGACGATATACAAAGGGGTATCACAGGTATAGGATGTCAAAGGGATGATATGCTTACTGCAATAAACGGAGCGGATACAAGGATATTCGGCTCCCAGGGGCAAAAACGTACCGTTGTCCTGTCGCTTAAGCTTTCCGAGCTGGAGTTTATGTACAGGGAGACCGGTGAATACCCCCTGCTCCTTCTCGATGATGTCATGTCAGAGCTCGATCCTTTCAGACAGGCTATGCTGATCGAATATATAGGCAGGGTACAAACCTTTATAACCGCTACCGATCTCAACCAACTGAAGGCCGTATCTGACCTTAAAGGCCAGATGTTCCATATTGAAGCAGGCAAGGCAAGGGAGCAGGCGGTATAAACCGGCTCTTTTATCATGGCTGAAAAAAGGTTATAATAGTATATTGGAGTTGTAGGTATTTCAGGAAGGAAGTACATACTGTGATATTGCATTTAGGTGAAGATGTTGTCATTCCGGTCGGAAACATAATCGCAATAATCGACATCAATACTGTGGGAAAGTCCAAGGCAACTCAGGAATTTTTACAGATTGCAGAGGAAGAGGGTTTTATACAAACCATTTCTGATGAACCGCCCAAATCTTTTGTTCTAGCCGAAATAGATAAAAAAACAGTAGTTTATATGTCGCCGATATCTTCATCCACTCTTATGAGAAGAAGCGGGTTTGTAGAGGGTATTTCACTAAACAGGGAAGAAATATGAGGGGGACTTGCAAGTGCACAGCCACATAGACAAGAATTACGACGAAACCAAGATACAGGTTCTAGAAGGACTAGAAGCAGTACGCAAGAGGCCTGGCATGTACATTGGAAGTACAGGCCCGCAAGGTCTTCATCATTTGGTATATGAAATAGTAGACAACAGTATAGATGAAGCCCTGGCAGGCTTTTGCGACTATATAAGCGTGGTCATACATGAGGATCTGTCAGTTACAGTCACAGACAACGGCAGAGGGATACCTGTAGGCATAAACCCCAAGTACGGGATCTCAGCGCTGGAGCTGGTGTTGACCAAGCTACACGCAGGCGGCAAGTTCGGCGGCGGAGGCTACAAGGTCTCCGGAGGCCTGCACGGTGTCGGCGCTTCAGTCGTCAATGCCCTTTCCGAATGGTTGGAGGTCACGGTCAAGACCGATGGGAAGGTATACCGCCAGAAATTTGAACGGGGTGTCCCTGTCTCAAAATTGGAAATAATTGGTGAAACCGAGGAAACCGGGACATCGATCACCTTCAAGCCTGACTATCTTATATTTGAGGATTTGAACTTCAGCTTTGAGGTCCTTAAAAAGCGCCTGAGGGAACTGGCCTTCCTGAACAAGGGTCTTTTTATAAAGCTCCATGATGAGCGTGACGGCCAGTCCAAGGAGTTCTATTACGAAGGCGGTATCGTATCCTTTGTGGAATACCTGAACAGGAACAAGACCGTATTGCATGAAAAGCCTCTATATATCTACGGTGAAAAGGATGGAGCCTCGGTAGAGCTTGCCATGCAGTACAATGATTCATACAACGAAAATATCTTTTCATTCGCAAACTATATAGCCACCATTGAGGGCGGCACCCACCTGTCCGGCTTTAAATCCGGGCTCACGAGGGTAATAAACGACTATGCCAGAAAGGCCAACATCCTAAAGGCCGGTGACCCGAATTTCACCGGTGAGGATACCCGGGAAGGGCTGACGGCCATACTGAGCGTAAAGCTGACTGAGCCTCAGTTTGAAGGCCAGACCAAGACAAAGCTGGGCAACAGCGACATGCGCAGCTTTGTTGAAAACATAGTCGTAGAAAAGCTGTCCACCTTTATGGAGGAAAACCCGGCAGCAGCCAGGGTCGTGATCGAAAAGACCCTGAATGCGTCGAGGGCAAGGGAAGCCGCCCGCAAGGCCAGGGAGCTGACCCGGAGAAAGAGCGTGCTGGAAAGCACGTCACTGCCCGGCAAGCTTGCAGACTGCTCAGAAAAGGACCCTTCGCAGTGTGAGATATTCATAGTTGAGGGCGACTCTGCAGGAGGCTCGGCCAAGCAGGGCAGGGAGCGAAGGTTCCAGGCGGTCCTGCCCCTTCGGGGTAAGATCCTGAATGTTGAGAAGACCAGGTTGGACAAGATCCTGGCCAATGCTGAGATAAAGGCCATGGTCACCGCATTCGGCGCCGGGATAGGCGATGAGTTCAATACCGAAAAGCTCAGATATCACAAGATCATCTGCATGACCGACGCGGACGTCGACGGCAGCCATATCAGGACCTTGCTTCTGACCTTCTTTTACAGATACATGCGGCCGCTCATTGAAGGCGGATATGTGTATATAGCCCAGCCGCCCCTGTACAAGGTATCCAAGAACAAGCAGGAGCATTATGTATACAATGATGACGAGCTGGAACGGCTGCTGAACCAGATAGGCCGGGACAATGTTGAGATACAGCGGTACAAAGGTTTGGGCGAAATGAATCCGGAGCAGCTTTGGGAGACGACGATGAACCCGGAAACCCGCACGATCCTGAGAGTCGAGCTCGAGGATGCGATCGCTGCTGACGAGATCTTTACCCTTCTGATGGGAGACAAGGTGGAGCCCAGGCGGGAGTTCATCGAGCAGAATGCCAAGCTGGCCCAAAATCTGGATATATAAAGGGGTAACAAGCGAATGGACATTAATGAAGAAAGAATATTGGATGTCAACATAGAATCCGAAATGAAAAAATCCTATATTGAGTATGCCATGAGCGTAATAGTAGGCCGTGCCCTCCCCGATGTCAGGGATGGCTTGAAGCCCGTGCACAGGCGCATACTCTATTCCATGACCGAGCTGGGACTGACGCCTGACAAGCCTTACAGGAAGTCAGCCAGGATCGTCGGTGATGTGCTGGGTAAATACCATCCCCATGGCGACAGCGCCGTATACGACGCCATGGTGCGGATGGCCCAGGACTTTTCGATCCGCTATCCCCTGGTCGACGGGCATGGCAACTTCGGGTCCATAGATGGCGACCCGGCAGCTGCCATGCGTTACACAGAGGCCCGCATGACCAGGATCGCCATGGAAATGCTGGCGGACCTGAACAAGGAAACCGTTGACTTCATGCCAAACTTCGATGAGACGATGAAGGAACCGGTCGTATTGCCTTCCAGGTTCCCCAACCTCCTGGTCAACGGGGCATCAGGCATAGCCGTAGGCATGGCCACCAATATACCGCCCCACAATCTGGGTGAGGTGATAGACGGTGTCGTGATGCTGATCGACGATCCCGATGCAACGCCTGATGATATTGCCAAGGTCATAAAAGGCCCTGATTTCCCGACAGGGGCTATGATACTCGGTATGGACGGTATTCGGGAGGCATACAGGACAGGCAGGGGCCGGATCCTGGTCAGGGCAAAGACCGAGGTCGAAGAGATGCCCGGCAACCGTTCAAGGATAATCGTCACTGAGATACCGTACCAGGTCAACAAGGCCCGCCTTATAGAGAAGATTGCCGACCTGGTCAAGGAAAAAAGGCTGGACGGCATTTCGGATATCAGGGATGAATCCGACCGCAGCGGCATGCGGATAGTCATTGAGATCAAAAAGGATGTCAATCCCAACATCGTGCTCAACTACCTCTTTAAGCACACCCAGATGCAGGTGACCTTCGGGGTCATCATGCTGGCCTTGGTCGACAATGAGCCCAAGGTATTGAATATAAGGGATATGCTTTATTATTACCTTGAGCACCAGAGGGATGTAGTAACCAGGCGGACAAAATATGACCTTTCCAAGGCAGAGGCCAGGGCTCATATATTGGAAGGCCTCATAATTGCCCTTGACAATATAGACGCAGTGATCTCCCTCATCCGAAGCTCCAGGACGGTCGCAGTGGCCAAGGAAGGCCTTATTGCCAACTTCGGCCTGACTGAGATACAAGCCCAGGCAATACTTGATATGAGGCTGCAAAGGCTGACAGGCCTCGAGCGTGAAAAAATCGAGGAAGAGTATGCAGAGATCAAAAAGACCATAGCATACCTGAAGGAAGTCCTAGCAAACGAATCCCTGCTCAAGAGCATCATCAAGGATGAGCTCCTGGCTATAAAGAACAAGTACAATGACCCCAGAAGGACCCAGCTCATGCCTATGGAGGATGAGATCGAGCTCGAGGACCTCATAGACGAGCATGATGTGGTCATCACCCTGACCCATTATGGGTATGTAAAACGCATGCCTTTATCTACATACAAGAGCCAGCACAGGGGCGGCAGGGGCATAACCGGCCTGCAGACCAGGGAAGAGGACTTCGTGGAGGATATATTCATAACATCCACCCATAACAGGCTCATGTTCTTCACTTCATTAGGCAAGGCTTACGAGCTCAAGGCCTATGAGATACCGGAGGCGGGCAGGAACGCCAAGGGCACGGCCATAATAAACCTCATGCAGCTTGACCCGGGCGAAAGGATCCAGGCATGCATACCGGTCAGGGAAGATGACTTCGAAGAAGACAGGTATCTCTTTATGGTCACCCGCAGCGGCCTTGTGAAGAAAACGCCCCTGAATGAGTTTTCAAGGATACGCAAGGGTGGTATAATGGCCATAACCCTCAAGGAAGGTGACGAGCTGATCAGAGTCATCCAGACCGACGGCAGGCATGAAGTCATAATGGCCTCTCGCAAGGGCATGTCGATAAGGTACAGTGAGAGCGATGTAAGGCCTATGGGCAGAGCAGCCATGGGCGTCAAGGGTATGACCATTGATGATGATGACTATGTCATAGATGCAGAGCGCTTCAATGAAGATGCGGAAGTGCTCACCGTCAGTGAAAAGGGCTACGGAAAGCGGACTCCGGCCTCGGAGTACAGGCTTCAGTCCAGGGGCGGAAAAGGGATCATCACGATGAACATAACCGAGAAGACAGGTGACCTTGCAGCCCTGAAGGTCGTCACCGGCGAAGAGGACCTGATGATCATCAACTCCGAGGGCGTGATCATACGGATCAGGACGGACGAGATATCCACCATGAGCCGCAACACCCAGGGGGTGACCCTGATGAAGGTGGACGGGGACTGCAGGATAATCTCAGTGGCAAAGGCAAAAAGAGAAGATGACGAGGATGCCGATCAGGACAACGGGGAAAATGCTTCATATGAAAGAAATGAGGGCAAAAAATCCGCATACAACGATGAGTCCCTTGAGAAGCTGATCGAAAGGGCCCTGAGCGAAACCGAAGACATCGATGAATAATATGATATAAAATGGAAGAGGCGAGCAGACAAGCATCGTCTCTTTTTTTGCAGGAATTAGCATTCTTCAATAGAAACTCTATATATACGAGCAGTAGCATAGATTATTTCAGCTGTATGTCTGCATCTATTTCCTGTATCGGGGTGCTGATATGGGCGATAAAGGGGCCCTGGCTGCAAAAATAGCTCAAAGCATGATATTTCCCGGCAACAGCTTCATTGCTTCTACCTTTGCCGAGGCCGCCCTGGAGGATATGTTGATAAACCAGGAGGGAGAGGATTGGCGCCAGGCCGGAGGGGAAGGGATCAAAGGCCGGATAGAGGGCTTCCACAAGGAGATGCTCAGGGTGTTGCTTGCCCTGCTCAAGCTCCCCTGGAACGAAGCCATGGATAGCCTGAAGGTGCTGTATATAGGCCCTGATCCCTGCGCGGGGGCTTTTGCCATAGCTGACTTTTTGTCCGTGATCGATAATATCAGCAATATTTTCAATGGGACGCCCTTCATTGAAAAGGTCAGCCTGGATACCATAAACATATCGACCGACAATGGATTCGATCCGGAGACCGGCCTCAGCTATTTATACGCCCGGCTGAAAGGCTGCTGGGATGCAGGCAGGCTTTCCGTCAATGACCGCCTGCTCCAGGGAAGCCTGGATGAAATCAGGCTGCAAGGCTCCTGGGATGTGATAATAGCAAAGGATATGATGCAAAGCACCGGGATAGTAAAAGGCTATGGAATGCTCACCCGGCTTTCCGGCTGCCTTAGAGACAAGGGTGCCATAGTGCTGATAGACTCAGCCAAAGACCATGGAGGGCTGACAGTCAACAGCATAAAATACAAGGCAGCAGACCTGGGGCTATGGGTAGCTTCACCATGCGGTCCGGGCGAAGGCTGCCTTGGGTGCGGACTAGGCCTAAAGGATCCCAGGATAAAAAGCAGGCTATTGGAAAGCCTTAAAACAGAAAGAGATGGCAGTGGCGCAGGACCTGACAAAAGCCATAACCAGCCGGAAGACTGGATGTACGTCATACTGACCCGTGCTGCCGATATCGGTCACCCCCTGAGCAGTGATTGCATCAGGCTTGATGATGCAGAGGAGGATCAGGAAGTATCCGGCAGGTTTTACATAGTGTCCGGCTGCAAGGCGGGCGGCAGACTCAATATCTGTGACGGCGCGTGCGGGCCCCATAAGTACAGCCTGGATCTGAGCAAATGCTCTGTTGGCGGCCTAAGCTTTGGAGATATCATACTGGCTCACAATGTCAAGCTGACAAGAGGGGAAAAGGGTAACATAGTCTCTGCCTCGGAAAATTCAGAGCTTGTGAACCTCACCGGCTTTGAAATACGGGAAAGGCTGAATGTTCTAGATATTGATGAAAACTCACTTAAGTTCATACTGAAACGGTTCTGGAATTTCGAAGGCTTCAGAAAAGGCCAGATGGATATCATAAGAAAAGCCTTCGCCGGGATGAGTACCCTGGGCATACTGCCGACGGGAGCAGGCAAGTCCCTGTGCTTCCAGCTGCCGGCTATGCTCAAGCCCGGCATTTCGATCGTGGTCTCTCCGCTAAAATCCCTTATGAAGGATCAGGTGGACCATCTCAGGGATGCAGGCTTTGAGCATGCGGACTATATCGACAGCTCAATGAACAAGGGTGAAAGGAATGCGGTTTTGGACCGGTTCCGTTCAGGATATATAAAAATACTTTATGTGTCGCCCGAGAGGCTTCAGATAAAAAGCTTTCAGGACGAGCTTGCAGAGCTGCTGAAGGATAATGTCATAAACTATTTTGTAATAGATGAGGCCCATTGCGCTTCGGAATGGGGGCATGATTTCCGCCCGTCCTACCTCAAGATCATAGACATGGTTGAGTGTTTAGGTGATCCTCCTGTCCTGGCTCTGACCGCAACGGCTTCGCCCAGGGTTTTGGATGATATAGTCGGGATATTCAGGCTCGACAGGGAAAATGTTATACTGCCTGTTTCCTTTGACAGGCCGGAGATAAGCTTTGAGGTAGTTACGGTCGAAATCGGGGAAAGCAAGGATGGAGTGCTTAAAAAGCTTTTGACCCAAAGGATACCTGAGCTGCTTGCCTGCGCCGGCCCTGACGAAATGCACAAAAAAGGGTCAGGGATCGTTTTCACCATATATGCCGATCCCAGAGGCAGCAGCACCAGGTTTTTTGGCACCGAATACATAAAGAGCATGATCGAGTGCTGGGGTCTGCCTGTAGAAAGGTATCATTCGCGCCTGGCGGACCATACCAGGATCGATATCCAGGACAGGTATATCAAGGGGGATATACCCCTGCTGGTTGCTACCAAGGGCTTCGGCATGGGGATCGACAAGCCTGACATACGATACATCGTCCATATGTGCTATTCCAACTCCATTGAAGCCTATTACCAGGAGGCGGGCCGTGCCGGCAGGGATCAGGAGCACGCCCATGCAGTCCTTGTGGCATCGCTCCGGCATCCTGAATGCATAAGGTCATCGGCGGGGGATACGGGCCAGCCCAGGTGCACCGACAGGTGGACTTGCTGCTATACTGGCGGTAAAAAGTGCGATTACGGCATGCAGGCCAAATTCATATGCGATGAATACCCGGAAGAGTCCGTTATGAAGCGGAACCTGAACAGGTTCATCGATAAGCTCATTATAAATGCAACCGGAAAAAAGGAGTTCCATTTTGTCTGTGATGAAAGCAGCCTGGCTGAGAGCCAGAAGTTTCTTTATCACCTGCAAAAGGAATCCATAGTAAGGGACTACAAGATCCTTGACTACCCTGATCCGGGAGCCAGGATCCATGTCCTGCTTGACAAGGGGTTCACCGATGCACCCATAGACAGGGCGGTCGCATCGATAGTTTCCAGGCTGCAGGGCTTCAAAAGGCAGAAGCTCAATATGCTGGAGAGCATTTGGAACTATGTCAGCAACACAAAGGTCTGCCGCAGGCACTTTATCATGAATTACTTTGGCGACAGCACCGACTACGCCGAGGGCTGCGGCTTTTGCGACATAGAGGGTATAAGTGCCCAAAGAGCCCTTGGCACATCTGCAGGAGCCAGCAGAGAAAGCCTGTATGACAGCCTGAGATCGGCCTTTGACCAAAACCTGTTTGATTATGGCAGGCTCCATGAGATAATAGAGCAGGCATACAGGGAAGGCATACAGGAAGCCGTCAAGATAAGGGCTATGAGGTATCTTGAGGACTATCCCGGCAATGCACAGGCTATGTATATTGCCGGCATTATCACCTTACGGCGGGACAGCCGGGAGGCATACGGTACGGACCAGCTTTTGGCCTGCCTTAAGCTGCTGGATGAGCAGCACAATGCCGACGGGATACTGGGGATCCTGGCAGAAGCTTTGAATATTGCAAAAGAAGCAGCAGCCCGGCTCATGGAAAACATCAGCCTGCCCTATACAGACTCAGACCTTGCCAAGAGGCTGTATGCAAGCCTGCCTGATGACGATATCAGGTACGTTGTTACCGTGGGATACCTTGAGCATCAGTTGGCAAATATAAGCAGAAGGCTGGAGGAGGTTGGCCTATGGGCATAGACTTTGAAGGTCTTGATAAAAGGTTGCAGAGCGTTTTCCAAAGGCTGGATGACAACCTCAATATATTCGAAAATCTTCAAAAGAGGACGGAATCGGCCAGGCATGAATTCGAAAAGGCATCAGAGGCTCTGAAGGCTCTGGAGTCAGAGATGAAGGCTGTGCTTGCAGATCATGAAAAGCAGTTTGCCGGCCTGACCCATGAGCTTGATACATACACGAAGGACATACACAGGCTGAGGGACATGCTTCTGTCAGTCCAAAAGGAATTGCTTGCATTTGCCGACAAGCGGATAGGGGACCATCTGGAGGGGATAAATGCCAGATTGGGGGATATCAGCAGAGCCATCTATGATCTGGAGGGGAAAATAGGAGAGCTTGACAGCAGCAGTGCCGGATTGCGGGAGGATGTCGATCATGACAGGCGCAGGCTTGAGTGCATGGAAAAACGGCTTAGACTGGCAGGCGCATTTGCTTTTATAGCTTTGGCCGTATCCTTTATATCTGCTGCCATATTTCTTCTAAGCGGCAGGTAATACTGTTGACTTTACACAGCAATGATACTATTTTGAATATAAAGATACTTTTTCATAACAACTAATATGCATACAACAGTCAAAAATTCAGCGCAAAGGAAGTGGGGTTTTGTTCAAGCTGCAAGGTATCAAAACCAATGACAAGCATGTATTCTACGAGGAGCTGAACACTTATCTGAAAGGGTTGATCAGTGACGACCCTGACTGGCTTGCGGGCCTGGCCAATGCGGCTTCGCTTTTGTTCCTGACCCTTGAAAACATAAACTGGGCCGGTTTCTACCTATTGAAAGGAAACGAGCTGGTGCTCGGTCCCTTTCACGGGAAGCCCGCTTGTGTACGCATTCCCCTTGGCAAGGGGGTATGCGGTACAGCTGCCGATATAAGGCAGATCCAGGTAGTGAAGGATGTGCACCTTTTCCCGGGGCATATCGCCTGCGATGAGGCCTCCAGGTCTGAGATCGTCGTGCCGATCATAGCCAGGGACAGGCTTATAGGCGTGCTCGATATAGACAGCCCGGTGCTGGCCAGGTTTGATGAGGACGATGCCAAAGGTCTTTCGCAATTCGTTGATATCCTTGACCAAAACCTGGCCTGGCCTGAAAGCTTTGTTTAATTGTTGACAATTATCCATACCGTGTGGAAAAGCCGGGATAAAATCTGTGGATAATGTTGATAAGTATGGGGATTATTTTGCCCTCGATTTAAAATATCTTATGTTAACCTGTGGATAACCATTTATTTATCCACATATGTTGATAAAGGCTGCTATTTAGCAGCCTTATTTATTAGCTCAAGAATTATTTCGGTGCCGCTTCCTATATTGCTGTTGTTCATTGCTTCAACGTATTTTCCCCTGTTCAGATGCAGGCTCATGATGCTTTCATAGAGGGTCTGGTCTGTCAGGTCCTCCTGCATGAGGACCTTTGCAAATCCCTGTTTTTCAAAGGACCTTGCATTCAATATCTGATCTCCGCGGCTGGCATTAAGGGGCAGGGGTATCAGCAGGGCAGGTATTTTAAGCGCGAGGAACTCAAAAATGGAATTGGCTCCTGCGCGGGATACCACCAGGTCCGCCATGGCCATGAGGTGGGGCAGCTCGGCATCCACATATTCAAACTGCATATAGTCCGGATGACCAATAAGGGCTTCATTGATATTGTTTTTGCCGCAGATATGGGCTATATAAAACCGCCTGGAAAGCCTGGGGAGGTTTTCCTGTATAGCCTTGTTTATAGCCACTGAGCCCTGGCTGCCGCCCATGACGAGGATGACCGGCTTGTCATCCTTGAAACCGCACAGGCTTAGTCCCCGCTCTCTGACACCTTTAAAAAGCTCCGGCCTGATCGGTGTCCCCGTATGGACGGCCTTGCCGCTCTTAAAGTGGTTTACCGTCTCGGGAAATGTGGCACAAACGTATTTGGCAAACCTGGTCGCTATCTTGTTGGCCAGGCCTGGAGTTATGTCCGACTCATGCACGATCACCGGGACCCTGTTCAGCCAACCGCCTATCACCACAGGCACCGATACAAAGCCGCCCTTTGAGAAGATGATCCTTGGCTTAAGCTTACTTATAAGGGCGACAGACTGCCCGACACCGGCAATCACCCTGAAGGGGTCAGTCAGGTTCTTAAGGTCGAAATACCTGCGCAGCTTTCCGGTTTTTACGGAATGATAGGTCACTCCCTCTACACCGGATATGAGCTGCTTTTCTATGCCTTTTTCGGTACCAACATAGTGTATTTCCCAGCCCTGCTTTTTAAGCTCCGGAATCAGGGCAAGGTTGGGAGTCACATGACCTGCGGTGCCGCCGCCGGTCAGTACGATCCTATTCACGGTGCACCTCCCGAATAATCAATCATTTATTCATATCCATGCATTGCTGGCTGGATACCTGCTATATCCATTATGGCATGCCTATACCCTTTGATTGCTTATACCCGCTCAGGCGCGCTTAGGCCTATAAGCTCAAGGCCGGACTTGAGCACCGTTTTTGCAGCCTGGGTCAGCGCCAGGCGTGAAGTCCTCAATGCCTCATCCTCGACCAGGATGCTGTGCACATGATAAAAACGGTTGAAATCATGGGCCACATCCACCAGATACCGGGTGATGATAGAGGGCTCCAGCTCATCCAGGGCTTGCTTCACCTTGCTGGGGAAGTCAGCCAGGGTCTTGGCCAGGCTGTACTCTTCATCGCTTTTAAGAAGGCTGGCGTCAAAGGCTTTCAGTTCGACACCGCCGGCTTTGCGCAGGACGCTGCAAGCCCGGGCATGGGTGTATTGGACATAGGGACCGGTTTCCCCGTCGAAATTCAGTATCTCATCCCATGAGAAGGATACATCCTTTATGCGGTTGCTGAAAAGGTCGCTGAAGATGACCGCGCCGACTCCCATCTGGCAGGCGACCTCTTCCTTGTTGGGCAGGTCAGCATTCTTCTCCTCGATGATGGCGGCTGTTTTGCTTATTGCCTGGGTAAGCAGATCCTCAAGCAGTATCACCTTGCCGGTCCGGGTAGCCAGCTTTTCGCCGCCTATGCTCACCGTCCCGAAGGGGACATGGTGCAGGTCCTTGTGCCAGTCATATCCCATTTTTTCTATGACCTTGAATACCTGTTTGAAATGCAGGCTTTGGGAAACACCTGTGACATAGATGCATTTGTAAAAGTCAAAGGTGTTTTTACGGTAAATGGCAGCTGTAATGTCTCTTGTGGCATATAGGGTGCTGCCGTCACTCTTCAGTATGAGGCAGGGTGGCATAT
>Ga0209608_1000273_pt1 | contig 54895 bp, 50 predicted proteins | sample AD_UKC130_MetaG_FD_184428 | JGI IMG/M metagenome (GOLD analysis project Ga0209608, IMG submission 184428) | Active sludge microbial communities of municipal wastewater-treating anaerobic digesters from Canada - AD_UKC130_MetaG (SPAdes) (version 2) | ecosystem: Engineered > Bioreactor > Anaerobic...
CAGATCAGCGTCTCGGTAGATGGCGACACGCCGACCACCTACAGCCTCTATCTCGAAGAGTACGGCGGCACCACCGCGAACATACGCCTGCGCTCGAGTCTTGCCGCCGGCACCCACACAGTGGTGATTACCGCCTCCGGCGGCTACTTCTACTTCGATTACCTCTGGCCACTGGTGCCGCAAGACGTCCCTGATCCGCCCCAGATCTACGACAACGTCTCGCTCGCCATCGACTTCGACACCGACCACGGCTACCGTAAGCCGCCTGCCTGGCACCTGTGGCAGCTTGAGCGGCTCGGCTTCCGCGGCCACGCCGACGTCTACATGGGCGTTTTCTGGAACAACAAGCGCCGGCGCGTGGAGATGTCATACCCGTACGCGACGGTTGAGTTCTCGGGCACGCCGGTGCCTGGCGAAGTGGTATGGATCTCAATCTCCGGCACTCAGGTCAACCACGCCATCGGCTACGGCGAGACGCTTCAGGACATCGTGAGCCATTTCCGGGCGGCGATCAACGGCCTGTTTGTGGGCGTGTGGGCTGACGACAACTTCGGCGCCTCGACCACGTTGCGCATCCAGTCCAAGGCCCCTCCATGGACCTTCACCATCTCGGTCGGCTCCTCCAGCTCGGTCACACTCACTCTAATGGACAACCTCGGCACGCCCGGCGCCGACGGCGACTGGGAACTGATCGATGCCGTCTCTCCCGTCATGCTCGAACCGGTCCGGCGATGGATTCAGGATCTGGCCGGCCAGTTCGCGGCGGCCAACATCAAGGCTTCCTTCGCTTTCTCGATGGAGGTCTACCGTCCTCCGGCGGAGATGGCCGCCCGTTACTGGGACGGCGCGCCCGTCGAGCTGCCCGTCCCTTCCACTCAGATGCACTTCGGCGCTCGGGTACGGAACTACCTCAAGCAGATGTACAAGGAGTGCGCCGACCAGATCGCCGCCGCCGGCCTGCCCATCGTGCTTCAGTTCGGCGAGACGCAGTGGTGGTATTTCCCGAACGCTTCCGGCATGCCCTACTACGACGACGAAACCAAGGCGGCGTTCCAGGCGCGCTACGGGCGGCCCATGCACTGCTTCCTGGCCAACACCGATGATCCCAACGACGACATCGAGACCGCCGACTTCCTGCGCGACCGCATCTGGGCCTACTGCCAGGAGGTGATCGCCCACGTGCGGCAGTTCCAGCCGACGGCCGTCTTCGAGTGCCTCTGGCCGCTCGATGCCAACCAGGGCAAACCGGCGCCTTCCCCCGAGTTCCGCGCGCTCAACTTCCACGTCAACCTGCCCAACGAGTGGAAGACCTCGGCTTACGGCGTGAAGTACTTCCGTGCGGAAGGCTTCGACTACGACGTCTGGCAGAAGAACGCCGTACGGATGCGCCAGACGATGGAGTTCCCGCGAACGCTGGGCAGGCCGCCAGACGAGTGCATGTATCTCGCCGGCATCTACGGACCGCCGGACCCGCCGATCGCCCAGGCTTACGGCGTGTGGCGCAGTCGGGGGCTGTACTCGCTCTGCTTCTGGGCCTTCGACCAGTTCTGCCTCAACTCGCGGCCGGTGCCGCTCCCCGTTGCAGCCCAGGCGGCGGCGACGGCGGTCGCCTACCACAAGCCCCGCGCGGCACGGGCGCGGGACGCTGTTGTAGCCGTGCCGGTCACACCAGCCGCGGGCGGCACACTGAACCGACTCCGCTTGAACGCCAGGAGGCTCAATGGCTAGCAACTATCCCAGCGCGATCGACAGCGCGGCGACACTCTACTCGCCGGTGGACGCCTTCTCGACCAAGCCGCTTGAAACCACCGCCGCGCAGCAGATCCTCGCCGGCGACACTACAATCAGCGTCGCCTCGACAGACGGATTCGCGGCCTCCTACGGCATCCTCTCAATCGACGACGAGCTGATCGTCTACACCGCAAAGAACGCCACCCAGTTCACTGGCTGCCAGCGCGGCGTCTTCGGCACCACCGCATCACAGCACGCGCAGGGTGCCACCGTGCGCGCCAACATGGTCGCGGCGTTCATTACAGCGCTCCAGTCGGCAGTGCTGGCCATCGAGAATGAACTCGGCACCGCGGCTGCCTGGAAGTTCGTTCGTGCGATCGGCGACCAGATCGTCACCGGCCTGAAGACGTTCCAAGATGGGGCTGCCTTCGGCTCCGGGAGCAAGGCCGCGACCGGCCTGGTGCGCCTGCCGAACGGCGGCGCGGTGAGGTGGCGCAAGGCCGACGACTCCGGCGACCTCGGGCTGGCGCTCGGAGCGAACGACCACCTCGTCGCCGACGCCATCATCGACTTCGCGCCGGGCCAGACCTTCGGCGCACCGTCCTACCCGGACGCCACAACCACCAGCAAGGGCATCGTCCAGATCGACCCCGTGGGCGGGATCGCCGTCAACGCTGGCGTGATCGGCTTGGCCAATTCTGGCGTGAGTCCCGGCACCTACCCGAACGTCACCGTAGATGCCAAGGGACGGGTGACCTCGGGCCAGCAACTCTCCGGCTCGGACCTGCCCGCGCACCAGCACGCATTGGCGGATTTGCCATCCGAGTTACAGCAGTCCGGCCCTTACCAGACCATCGGTGGCGCCTTCGAGAACATGGCCAAGTTCTCCGAGGATTTCGCGGCCAGCGTCTGGGACCGCAACGGCGGGAGCTGCTCGGTGACGCCGAACAGCGTGATCGCACCAGATGGCAACCAGATCGCAGACGTCATCACCGCCGTCACCGACACGCCCGTGATCCAGCAGCAGATCGCCGGCCTCGCCGACGGCGGCATTTACACCTTCTACATCTGGGCACGCGTCCCATCCGGCACCCGCAAGGTCTCGCTGGCCATCGTCAACAACGCCTACACCGAGTACCTCGCCGGCCCAACGCAAATCACGCTGACCACCTCCTGGCAGCGCTTCAAGATCACGGGCACGCTGGCCGCCGGGCAAACCGGCCTCTGGATCGTTGTGCGCCAATACGCCGCTAATGGCGACGACTGGACCACGGGCGACATCCACCTCTGGGGCGCCTGCCTCCAGCAGGGCAACGACTCGAAAAAGGGCTACGCCCGTACCTGGGCTTCGCAAACGCCACACGTGAACGCCGGCCTCGCCACCGGCCCGACCGTGATCGCCGCCCCAGGCAACACCACCTCACCGCTCAAGATCCACGGTCCCGGCTCGAGCCTTGCGGACAGCACCTTGCTCGAGCTCACCGCCAACGGCGAACTCATCCTCGCCGGCGGCTCCGGCAACGGCTACCGCCTGGCGGAGCTGATGGGCGCCACGAACCCCAGCGGCTGGGCCGGCGTCATCAAGGTCAAGACCCCAGCCGGCACGACTCTTGGGTACATCTTGCTCTACGCGAATCCATAACCCCCCACACCACCTGAGATCGCAAGTTGGCGAGAGGTTGGCGGTCATTCACAACGCGCCACTAGCGCCCGGAATCCGAAGTGCCCCCGGGCAATGAGTTTCTCAGTCAACCGCCGCGCGTTAAGGGCGGCATCTGGGTGATTGCTTCTGAGCGCCTGCTGCAACAACTCCATGGCATCGTTCTCGACCCCCAGCAGCAGCCAGCGTTCGCGGTCGCCCTCAAGCATGAGGCGCAAACAGGTTACACATTCCACGGGATACCTGGAGCAGCGGGAGGCGAGCAGCTTGACGACGTCCATTTCGCTTTCCGCCTTACGCGTGAGCTGGAGAACGGCAAGTAGCGTTTCGAGTGACCAGCGTTCATCGAATTTCTCGGAGGCGAACCACCATCCGAAGTTGGCCAGTTCGTGCACAAAGTCTGCTGGAGTGGTGGCCTGTCGCGCCGCTTCGAGCCGCCGTTCGACCAGCTTCCTAAGCCGGTCGAGACTTTCCGGCGGCGCGCCCTCATCCCAATGGGACACGGTTGTGCCAACAAACCACATAGCATGCCCCCGCAACTTATCTGGAGCAGTAGCGTAGAAGGCGTCAAGCAGACCATCGGCAGACCCGAACTCCAAGCTGCCCAGCCAGTAGTAGACCATCAGGTGCTCCGCCAGACGATCCTCCGGCAACTCGGGGCGATGCATCATACCGCCCGGTTGCCCTATCTGAGACACCGCCCGCCTGTACGCGGGCATCAGTACTGGCAGAAGGGTGGTGTGGGGCGGATTGAAGCAGACGAAGCTCTCCCATGCGGCCGTGAAGCGCGCGGGATCCTCGGCCCCTTCGGGCAGGATTCGGCTGACGTGGGCACGGAGCCAGTTCCAGTCCAGGCCGGCGAGGGAAATCAGATGGCGCCCGTACACGGAGCGAATGGTTAGTGTCGGTTCCCGCTCGACATCCAGATGCGCCTCAAGAACCGCGCGTACCTCAGGCATCGAGTCGAACGTGATGGGCGGCTGCCCTTCGGCCTTTCGAGCCGCATCCGTCGAACCGCGCAACCACCACGCGTAGTCGATCACGGCATCCAACGCCCGCCCTCTTGTGGAGTTGATCGAGAGAAAAGAAGGGTCAAACTTCTCGCCCTTTTCATCATCAAGGCCGGGATTGGGATCCTCCGTCAGTGGCTGAAGGACGTCCCACACCAAAGCTCTGTGTTCCGGCGGCAGGCGGTCAGGCTTCTCGAATCCTGCCGACAGAAGTTCGATCACGGCGGTACGAGTCCAGCCCCAGTCAGGATCAGCGTCCATGAGCCCGCCTGTGCGGCCTGGGATCTCACGCCCTTGATCGACAACCCACTTTGCCAATCTGAGAACTGGCTCCCAGCCCCATGCCTCACCTCGCTTGAGCGCTTCCGTGAGACCTGAAAACAAGCACCGGATGTAAGTCGGATCCAAGCCCTGCATGCGTTCGGCAGCGGCGGCGAACTCAGCCGGCCGCTTCGAAACCGCGCCTGTGAACGCGCCGCCCAACCCTTCCGCAGTAGGTTCGAAAATGTTGTGTCCAGGCGCCCATGTCCGCAGGAACTCGAGAACTTCATCAACCGGCATCGCTGCCAGCTCTTCCGTGGTCCGTGGGGATTGAGCGCTGATTGCACCGAATTTCGGATAAGAGACCCGATCCGGTGGAACCGGAGTCCCCAGGCGGGCCTTCAGGTCTTCATAGGTGCGCTGATACGGCTCCGGCAACTGGCCCTCTAGAATGGAGAAGTTTTCCAGCCGCCGCCGGTCAATGAGAGTGCGTATCTTCTCGTCGGTCACCTGCTCGCCAACGAACTCCAACCAGGACCGCATTGATTCTTCGGATGGCCCGGCATCGATCCAAGACAGAATCCGCTGTTGTGTTTCCGGAGTCAGCCGCGAAAACGTCGCCTTCAGAAGCAGGACCGCCTCATGGCGAAGACTTCCCCGGCCAATTACAGCCGGATCCTGGAAGACACGCTCGGCCACCGCAAGCCCTTCGTCCAGAAAGACTCGAGCCAGATGGAGTTCCAGACGCCGGAACGAGGCCCACTTGTGCTGGGTGAAAACGGCAATGACGGACGGGAATTGCGCTGGTTCGGCGGCCACCAGTTGTTCGGCAGCATCCCGGGTGGCGCACAGCAAGACACTCGGGATGTCGTCGTGGTCCTTTCCATGCTCGATGGCCGGGTGCCTGATGTAGAGGTAGTCTTCCTCTCCGTCCTCCTCCCGCCTTCGGGAGTAGTGGATTGCGTCATCTAGGAGCTTGCAGACCAACCGGACCGCCTCGATGCCGGAGCACTTCACAAGCTCGGGAATGGATTTGTCGACGATCCGGTTGTAGTACCAGTCGCGGAAGTGAGCTTGCGGCTCGGGAGATAATAGCGACTCTTCACCAGCGGGCTCGGCGAAACGCGGATCGGGCCTCAATGCAAGAGCTGCGGCAGCCAACTGAAGCGCGGCCTTTCCTTCCCCGCCGTTAGCCAAGTGAACGATCAGATCTTTCATCTTTTCCGCCAGGAGCAGCTTCACCGAATTCGGGATCGCCGCGCAGAGTTGGGGCACCAGTTGGGCTGACTGCGCCGGCGGCAACGCGAGAGCAATGTCCGCCAGGTCGTCGTGGACTCGGCTATTCTCCGTGGTGGGAATTGCCAGAGCGATTTGAAGGACGGCTGCCTGCGCTTCGGGAATGCGCGCCATGCGCACCAGGTAGCGGGATTCCGGCCAGAGTGGGAAGCTGATGTACTGGCCCTCTCGGACCGGCGCCGGTGGGTTCTGGAAGAATCCCTGCTTGTGCAAAGGCTCGAGCCAGGCAGGCGAGTGCAAGTTGTCAAACAAGTACTGATACTGCGCGTAACCCTTCTGGATTTCGCACAGCGCCTTGGCGATGGTCTCAGGCCTAAGCATTTGGGTTCTCCTCCGCCAGAAGCGCATCAATTGCTGAGAAATCCTCTGAGGGCTGGGGATACAAGAGGCCGAGCAAAACTTGCTCCAGGTCATCAAGAGCAGCCTGGAACTCGTCCTCGGTGGTAGAGGACTGGTGCGCGACGCGTACGAAATAGTCGTGCAACGCAAGCCAGCGATCGATCCGCTTCTTCTCGACCGTCTCGGGAAGGGGCATACCCGATGGATCAGTGGATCGGAACACGCTTGCGGCCACGTCCCGTCGCCTGGGACGGTTGTCCTTGCACCACTGAAAGAACTTCTGAAGCGCGTCAAGGAGCTTTCGGAGCGGACCGTCGATCTCACCGGCCCAATTGCCGTTGTTGTGGCACTGGCTCTTCGTCGCCTTGGCCCAAGTTGCCTCAAGGGCGGTGACCTGGTCTCCCAGCCTTCCCTGCTCGGCCAGGATGGGCAGGTCCAGAAATCTCGGTAATCCACCGATCATCTCCCGAATGGAGTGCGCCGCGAGAAAGAGCCGGCCTGGATTCGAGCCGTCGGCCAGGACCCGCAGAGCGCATTCATAGAGCTCTGCAATCTCTGGGCTCTTCTCCTTGAGTGAGCGGTATAGGAGCTGCTGGCGACCCGACAACTCGAATGGCTGAGCATTGCCTTGACTCATGTTTGGCCCGTCGGATTTCTCAGTGTCTGCCCGCAAAGAAACTTGCAGGGCGCGCCTCGCAGGGGACATCGGCGGAGCAGGCGCTGACGGCGGCGCTGAACGCTCAAGCTCGTCGCCTTGGCGCCAAGATACCAAGCAACAACTATTCCCAACCTCGTTGATGTTCCGTTACCAAAGCCCTCCCAACGGCCTATCGTCAAATCTCGTGTGCGCCGTCAACCCGAGTAACACCTCCACTTGACCGGTGGCGCGCATCACTTGGTACACGTCTATCTGATCCACGGTCGTGTTGTGATCCACGTAATCCTTCAGGTACGTTTCGGATGCCGACTCGACGTTGTTCCTGGCGCAAACCAGGTATGCCACCGACTCGGCCTCGAGCTCTTCCTGCCGGTGGTCCAGATGGGGCCGTTCGGGTATGTTCAGCTTCTTGTCCGGGCCAAGGTGTCCAAGGAAAAGATGCGCGAGTTCGTGGGCTACAGTCGCAAACTGCGTGGCTGGAGGGTGGTTCCGGTTGACGTGAATCCGGTACTGTGTAGCCTCTTCGTCGGTGGCAGCCCGCCTGAGCACCCGGATGGACCCCGCTCGTTGATCTCCGGCATCAACCCAGTACCATTCGATGTTCTTCTTACGTAGTCGCTCCCCGAATGATGCGATCATTGCTGCATTGACCGGCCCGCGCGCATAGAACGCCCAAACGTCCCTGGGAAGCTCCCGGCCTTCGGTGTCCATCAGATCGTAGACCAGGGCCACGGGACCAAATGGCCATAGGATGATCAACGGGCGCGCCCCCTCCTTCGGCGACCGGCCGAAACGGGCCTTCCAGTCGTGCGCCGAAGCCGCGAAGCGCAGCCCTGGCTTCTGCACCTGAAGGAGCATGGCGTTAAACGGCGCAAAGTTGCGCATCCGGGCGACGAAAGCAAGCAATTCCATGTAGTCCTTGCTCTTCGTATACAGCTTTGAGTCAGTCAACAACCGATCGAGCAGCGACCGCGTGGCTTCGGTTTCGAAGAGGTCCGGTTGAGAATCGTTCCGCATTGAGTCCGGGTCCGTCATTTCACAGCCTCCTCCATGTTCGGCGTGCACAGCGCAGCGCGGAGCTGAGCGACGCACTCCTGCGGAGCGCTCAGGATCTGGGGGCCAAGAAATCGAATCACCAGCCACCCCTCGGCCTGGAGCAGATTTGACTGGCGGCCGTCGTGAATGCGTTGGCGGAGCGAGGAATGGAACTCCATGCCATCCGCATAAATCAGAATCCGCCGCGGCGTGGTGTAAGCAAAGTCCGCTCGCGTTACCAGCCGGCCTTGGCCGTCGTGGACCTCATGTTGCTTCATCGGCTCTGGCAGTCCTGCCGAGCGGATGGCCTTTAACAGAGCCAGCTCGATCGGGGACTCGCAGCCCTCGCGCCGCGCTTCTTCCCAGTCTGGCCCTTCCATCAGCCCCGGGCCCTCCTGCGCCTGGGCCGGCGATAGGGCACTGAGCGCGGCTACGCGCAAGTACGGCATCGCCAAGCGCCAGTTGAGCAAGCCATGCACCCGCTGGTTCCTATAGCTGCGGAGGCAGCGGTAGCAGGAGGCGGGGCAGTCGTGCCCGTCAAGGTGGCGGATCGCTGCTTGGAGGACCGACCGGAACTCCCTCAGCAGCGAGTCGATCACGCCGGATCCTCCGAGCACCTTGTCGGCGAAGACGATCTCAAGCGCCTGCGGGCGGCTGTCTGCATCGCGTGCGGTCAGCACCATGACATCAAGATCGTCGTCGTCGAGCTCAAAATGCTTCAGCGCCCCTTCAAGGATCGCTGTGCCTACCGACCAGGCCCAGGACACTCCGTCCTCATACTGTTGAGCGAGGCCTGGGACGATCAATCGCAAGGTGTCCGCCCTGGTCTGGTGCCCGATGACAACTTCGCGTGGTTCCCCGTTGCACCTCTGGGCATGAGGATCCTGGTCGGCGCGCGGGTCCCGTGTCTGCCTGCGACCTCGCTGGGGCTGCGCCTCGGGCAGGCTCGGAGGCCGCACAAGTTCGCCGCAGGTCGCACAAAGGCGGAACGGCTGCGGTCGGTCGAGACCTCTTGCGCCGTTGCCCTCCGTGCCGCCCTCCAGGGACCCGTGGTTGATCCACCAAATCTGCTCCTGCCGCCTCTTCTCAAGGCGCCAAGTCCCGAGAGTCCACACCTCGGGAGCTACATCCCGCTGAGGGTGGGGGCGGACATCAAACAGCCCTTGTTGGCGCTCCTCCTCGCTTTCCGGCTCCACCTCCTCAAGCCAAGCTTGAAATGCCGCAGCATCCCAGGCCTCCTGGTTGGCGCCTGACAGTTCCGCGTTGCACCGGCGGCAATTGTTATTCGAAGACTGTGCCAGCCCGCAGACAGGACACTCGGTGAAAGAAAACCTCTCCGGACCCCGCCCTGTCCCCAAAGCGCCTGGACGGTTCAGGGCTAGGCCGCGGACCCTCCAGCGGTGTCCCCTGGCGTAGACGGTCTGACCAGGGCAGAACTCCCGCTGAGCCTGTAGCCGCCCCGCGAAGACGACGTCGGGGTCGAGGCCCAGCGACAACGACCCCGGGTCACCCGGGAAGGCGTACCCCGGCAGCAGGCCGGCCTCCGCCAGAACGGTCGGCAAGTAAGCATACTTGTAGTCTTCGCGCAGCTTCTGAGCGAGTCGCCGGTAGGAAGCCTCTGTAATCTCCTCCGCGCGGTTCAGCCCAACACGGGTACCGAGCTCACTCATCCGCCGAACCGCCTCGGCGATCAGTGCACCCCGTTGCTCTATCGCACGGCGGACACGGCCTGGGAACGCGGAAACAATGGAGTCAAGCCACGCCGTGGTCACACCGTTCACGGCGCCAAAGATCCGCTCGGCTCGGGCACGAGCTGCCGGCGCAGCCTGCTCCAGGCGCCGGATCAATTCCGTTACGTTGTTTTCGATCAACTCTCCTCGATCCGTCAGCAGAGGTTCGAGGTTGCTAGAGAACTCGAGAGTCGCCTCCTCGAGCACTAGGCTGTTGACGTGCCGCTCGATCGCTGCCAGATTCTCCAGATTGAATCGTGGAGGCGGAATGGCGCCCGCGATCACTTCATCCGGGTGATCAAAGAAATAGCCGTCGTGCGGCGTGCCCCGGGCAAAACCCGCGATGATCCCCGTCCGGGTCTCTCTTCCGGTTCGGCCTGCCCGCTGAGCATAGTTCGCCGGGCTGGGAGGGACGTTCCGCATCGCCACCCCCTCCAGGTCGCCAATGTTCACACCGAGTTCGAGCGTCGGAGTGCAGACCAGCACATTGGGACGCGGCGGCGTCTGCCGGAAGCCTTCTTCAGCCCGCAGGCGCTGTTCCTCGGAAACAGCTGCTGAGTGCTCACCCGGCAGGAGAGTTGGCGCATACGATGCCGCGATCAGCCGCGCGTGCAAATTCCGCTCTGCCAATGCCCCCGCGTACGGCTGCATGGTTCCGGTGCACCGCGGCCGTGCACAGCCAGCGCCGACGGGACCGTTTGCCTCGACGCGCCCGCACACAGCACAGCGTGTGTAGGTTCGGGCAACGCGAACTTCGATCACCTCGTGGCGCAGGAGAAGTCCTTCGGCCTCTCCGGCATTTCGCCCAATCTGCCCCCGTGCCAGGAATCGTCCGCCATCAAGGAGCCAGTGCAACACCGCATCGAGCGAAGCTTCCGTAGCCTGCTCGCCGAGAGTTTGCCTCCACAGGCTCTGCGGGCCGGCCGGCATGCCTGTTCGATTCCACGAGCTCAGCAACCTGTATGTCGGCCGGATCTCCGTCGAAAGCCCAGGCTGACGGAACGCTACGGGTACACCGACCTCCCGCCCCGGCGTGATCCCATATTCTCGGGCGGTTGTATCGTTGCCGCGCAGGTATCGGCGTAGCGCCTCGTGGGAGACGGCCCGGCGCGTCCGGAAAAGATCCAGCAGCCGTTTCACCGCCAGGCGGGCGCGTTCGATATCGAGACCGTGCTCGCGAACGATCTGCTCGAACTCCGCCCCGTCAAGCTCCTCGTCGAGAAGCGAGTAACGAACCTCGACCAAACCGAGCCGTTCCAGGCTCTGGCGGACGTTCGGGGCTATGACGAATTCATGCAACAAAGCCCCGTCCAGTTTCCTGCGGCGCCGCTCGCGTTCGTCCCGGCTGCAACGGGCCGTGAATTCGCCGGCCTCGACGTAGCGTTCATAAATATGTTCTTCCAGCCAACGCAGATCGTGAGCTTGGGGCGCCTCCGCCAGCGCGCCGTAGACGAAGCGGCGGAGCCGCAATAGCCGTTCTGCGCCTTCGATGAATCGCGCCTGGTGCGCCGCATCCTGCCGGCTATCGGTGAAGACCAGTAACTTTCGGCGTTCCAGGGGCAGCTCCCGAAGCAGCGTGCGGGAAACATGCGTAAGCGCCGAGGAGTTCCCCAGGCTGACCGGGGTGATGACGTCGAACCGTCCGTACCGGCTCCGGCATACCGGGCAGCTTGTGCCGCGACCACGCAGCAGCCGCACAGGACGGAGCGGTGTCGTACAGCCGCAGGCCCTCGCTTCAGGGTCCTCGCAAAGAACCAGGCACTGCGGGCACAGCCAGTGGGTCGCTTCGGGGGCTTCCGGCTGCGGCGCCACTTCTTCGCCGGCGCTTTCTTCGCCAACCTCCCCTTCTTCAGGCAGGTCTTCTGGTTCCACCTCCACTGTTGCGCCGGGAGGATCGTACACGAAGGTCGTCTTGCGGCTGGACCGCCGCGACAGCCAGGGCACGACGGCCGTTGCGCCTCCGCTGTAATCCTCTTCCCGCCCGATGAAGAAATCCCAGCCACAGGTACGGCATAACGCGAGTGGCAGAGAGCGGCTCCCGCAGGCGTCGCACGTTTCGACCCCGGAGTCGAGCAGCTTCCCGCAATCCGGATTCGTACAGCGCCAAAAGCGCGCCAGGCCCCGGAGAAACCGATGAACCCGGGGGCGCAGGCGTAGCGGGTGATCCGGGCGCAGGCAGGGACCAACCAGCAGCGCTAGTTGAATTTCCCACTCCAGGTGCTCCGGCGCAACTCCCTGCCGTTCGGGCCGCTCCGCCAGCCGCTCCCTCACCCAGGAAACCGGCCGCGGCTCTTTCATCCAATCGAGCAGTAAGTAGGGCAACAAGCTGGACTCCCAGCAAGCCTCGATTGTCGCGAGGTCCTGCCCCGCCAGCTTGCGCGCGAGTGTGAGGACTTTCTGCCCGGCTTCCGGGTCGAATCCCTCAAGATCTTGCGGCGTCAAGGCCGGAGGTCCAGGCAAACGCAGTCCAGGGGGCGGCTGAGGGACGACGGGTTGCTCCCGAATGACAGCTTCTGGCGGCGTCGCTTGGCCCGTCAGCCGCGTGAAGAATTGCGCCACGCCCTCCCGAGGATCGCCGTCGCCTGATTCAAGCGTCGCCGAGGTCCCGATAAAGATTGGCTCGGCATCCCCAAGCGCGGCCCGCAGGCGCCGCAGCAAACACGCAACATCTGTCCCCAGCGCGCCCTTATACGTATGGACCTCGTCCAGGACCACAAACCGGACAGCGTGATTCTTGAAGATCGCCCGGCCATCCCCGCGTAGCAGCAGGTATTCGAGCATTCGGTAGTTCGTCAACAGAATGTCGGGCGGGTGGGCGCGAAACTCAGCCCGGGTCAGCCGCTCATTGTCGGGGACCCCCTCCGGGCGCTGGCCCGTCCACTGCTTTGTTTCGCCCGTGTAGACGCCGAAGCCGATGTTGGTTCCCGCAAGCAGTCGCCGGATGCGGTCCCGTTGGTCATTGGCCAGGGCGTTCATCGGATAGACGATTACGGCCTTGACCACATCGGGCTGCTCGACACGCAGGCAGTGATCAATGATCGGCATCAGGAACGCTTCGGTCTTGCCTGAACCCGTTCCGGTGGCGATGACAGTAGGTTGGCCCTCGAGGATCCGGCGGACCGCTGCGGCCTGGTGGGCGTAAGGCCTTCCCGCAATGGCTCCGAAGCGCTGGCGGGTTTCCGGCAGCAGTTCGGTCAACGCCGGGCCATAGGCGTAGGGCAGGGCCAGCGAGATGAAAGGTTCGCGCGTGAGGAACCCTTCTCGTTCGATGGCTGTGCGGAAGTCCTGCTTCAGGCGCTCCTGGCGTGGCGCGAACGTCGTAGTGAGAAGTTCCAGGTAATCGCTGCGAAGCTGCTCGGCGATGTGGAGCGGGTTCATGACTTATTCCCTGTCAAAGACTGTCTCCTCACTGGGGGTTTCCAGTGGCTGATACGGGCCGTTTGGATCCCAGCGCTTGGCCTTGCTGGGGAGGTAGGCGATCGCGCCGCGGCGGTGGTATTCGGCGACGCGAGCTTCGAGATTCCGGATCGGGCCCATCCGGTAGGGGCAGGTTTCGTCGTCGAGCATGTCCACACCCACTTCGTCTCGATACCAAGCGGCCAGGTCTTCCGGCGGGGCGAGGCCCAAGTGGCGGAAGTAGGCGAGCAGGGCCGTGTCGCGGGTTACAAACGAGCGCGGCTCCAGCTTGGGTTTGCCTTGCTTGTTCCAGCGGACATAGGCGTCGCCGGGCAGCGGTGGCTGGTCGCGGTCGAGCAGCGGGAAGGTGGTCAGAATGTAAGCGAACTCGGCGGGTGTGAGGCCGTACAGCCCGGCGACGATGGCGTCCATTTCGGCGCGCAGGCGGGCGCGCTCGCGCGGGTCGAGCGCTGGTTCGGCAAGCTGGATTTCCGGAGTGATTGACACCAGCCGGGCGGCCAGGTCGCGGAGCCGCTGGAAGACGTCAGAGTCCCGCTTTGGCCGGAATAAAGGAAGTCCTTCCAAGTAGAAGAAGTTGATGGTTGTCGAGATCTTCTGCCGGATCAAAAAGTCGACGAGGAACGAGTTGGCGACTGAGAGCCAAACCTGCTGGCATTCGGGGCTTGTGCTGATTGTGGGGACCTTGTTGCCAGCCGGGTGACCGGCGGGGATCAGTGCAGCCAACAGGGATCGTTCGTTCGTCTGTCCCGTCACATCGCAGAACCCTGCCCGGGCGCCGACGGTGATGTGGGTTCCATCCACATAAAAATGCGGGATGATCTCTTTCTCCGTAAAGTCCAGGTCGCGCCACTTGGCCCCGCGGCCTTCGCCGCTCACATACGCCTTGGCCGCGTGGTCGAACTGGTGCACCATGCGGCCCTCATAGAGCGGCACATAGGTCGCGCCGGGAATCACCGGGAGCTCGTTCCTATCTTCATCCCGGTCCGCGAGCAGGTAGCCGCGCAAGACCTCCACCCCGCGCCCCCTGGCACCACGTCTCCTCTCCCTCTCCGGGGGCTCCTCGGACGTGATGTGGTACTTGTTGCCTTCAGGCACAATGTAGCGCACGCCGGGTACGAACTCCTGCCGTGCCTGATACCACTCTTCCTGCGGGGCGACGTAGGAACTGCCCCGCTTCTCGCAGCCATAAGCCTCCAGCCACTGGCGCGTCCGGAAGCGCCAGGCATCGTTGGTCATGTGGAATTCGGTGCGAAATTCGACGTTCCACTCACCCGGCCCTTTGAGCTGTTTGCCGAGCGGCGGCACGGCGCGGTAGATGCGCTCGATGAACTGCCGCTCCCGGTCGTCGCGGACTTCGACGAGCGACAAATACCCTGGGCTGGTCAACCGGATGTAGTCGCTCGTGATGCGCACCGAACGGGCCTCACGCTCTGCTTTGGGCAGCGACAGGAACTTCTCGTTGCGCAGCATGAACGCCGCCGGGAAACTCTGGTGCGTCGCCGGCTCCTTCGTGAAGACCAGTGTGAGGAACTTCATTCTCGAGTCGACGTTGGGGAAGAATCGCTCAAACGCATTCTCGAACGAATAGATCGCCTCCACCTTGGCCTGCGAAAACAGCAACTGGCGCAATCCGGTGGCGCCTTCCAGGGCATACAGCCCGGCGGGCATCAGCACGCCCACCCTGCCCCCGGGCCGGACGAGTTGGTGGAACCGCTCCAGGAACAGCTTGAACAGATCCGGGTCGCCGCCGGTTTTCTCGCCGTTCACTTCCACGATCTGCCACTCGTAGATGCCGCCCTTGAGCAGCAACGCAGCCAGCTGCTTGTTCTGTGACTCATACTCTTGCCAACGGGAGGGCGCTTCCGGGTTCTGGCGTGAAATCACAGCGATCCGCTGGTTCAGGCTCTGTCCCTGGTAGTCGCGAATCGCCGGATCGTACTGCGCAAAGAACTCCTTCTTGGCCGGCTTGATCTTTTCCCACGGCGGATTCCCCAACATGGCGTCAAAGCCGGGTCGCTCACGACGGCGGACGCCGTCGCTTTCCGGATCGGGCTCAAAGAACCGCTCCGGGAAGGCCAGTTCCCAACAGAAGGCTCTCAACTCGCGGCCCTTGGCGACGGCGGCCGCCGCCCGGGCGCGGATTTCTTCGGTCACCCGGTGCAGATCCTGGATCTCCTTCATCCACTGGTTGGCCACCTCAGGGTGAGCCGCCGCGTTGTCCTCACCCAGGAACGCTCGCCCGACGCGCAGTGCATGCCCGTCGATGAAGTCTTCGAGTTCCTGCCGCATGGCGAGATAGGCCTGCTGCTGGTCTTCGAAGTCACCCGGCTGCTCGGTCTCCAGCCGCTCAATCTCCCTGAGGAACCGGAAGGATTGCCGGAGGCGGCGGTGCAGCTCCTCGCTCGCCACGCCTCCATAGCCGGCCAATACGTCGCGGTCGCCTGTAAGGGGTTTTTCGTCGGCCTTCCTGCGCTTGCCGCCACGTGGAAGAAACGGACGGAGCAGATCGTCCACGGTAACCCCGAGCAGAGAGTCGCCCGGGACAAGCCGGTGGTTCAGGAAGGTGAGCGGATGATCTGAGGCCGCCGTGGCCAGCCAGAGCGAGACGCGGGCCAGTTCGACCGCCAGCGGGTTCTTGTCCACGCCGTAGAGGCAGTGGAAGGCAACCAGGCGGCGGCAAACGGTAAGTTCTGCCGGCTCGTTGCCCCATACCGCAGCCAGCTCTGCGTGAATGCCGGCCTCAAGCAGGAGTTCATGCGGGGAACGCTCTTCTCCCCGCGCCTCGGCGCGTGCAGCCTCCTCAGCGTACCTTGCCTTGTAGGCGACCAGAAGGTGCTCTGCCAGGCGGCGGCAAGCGCCCACCAGGAAGTGGCCGGAGCCCATGGCGGGGTCGCAGACGGCAAGTTCGAGGATCTCCTCGGGCCGTTTGCCTTCGGCCAGCGGGTCAATCGCCTCACGCACCAGGTACTCGACGAAAGCGCTGTTGGTGTAGTAAGAACCTGTCTGCTTCCGTCCCAAGCCTGGGCGCAAGATGACGGAGCCGACAGGAATCGGGTTAGGAGCGCCGGGCGCAGAGGGCAGGACGCGGATGGGTTTCTTCTTCCCAATGGCGACGGAGGCTTCTGCTTCTTCCGCTTCCTCGGCCTCTTCCAGTTCGGCGGCGTCGGCGACGTCTTCTTCGTCGTCTTCGGCCTCAGGGCCTTCCTCAGCCGTCTCTGCGCCAACCTCGCCCCGGCGCCTGCGCAGGTCGGCAAGTTGATCCTCGGTCACCAGCACCAAGTCCCCGTCGAGACGAATCCGCCAGAGCGGTCCAGTGCACTCGTCCACGTAGTCCACGGCGCGCTCGAGCAGGCCTTCGTAGAGTGCACCTAACTGCTCGACGTCCAGTTCGCGATAGGAAAGCGTCACCTTGCCGCGCCGGGTGTGCGCGTGGGTGAGAAGGTCGAGGATCTGCGCGACGGTCGCATCGCCCAGGGTGAGTTCGTCGAAATCCGGATACGGGGAGTTTGCGTCACGCGCCGTGGAAAAGAGCCCGCCACCATAGGCCGGGATTCGCCCTTCGGGGCCGAGGTCCACACCATCTCGCAGAAGTTGAAATAAAGCCCGCAGCGAGAGTTCGAAAAAGCCTGTCGCCGCCTCCGCGTTGCGCCTCGGGTCAGTAGCCGGATCCATGGCGCGGCGGACAAGGCCCCGGGGGCCCGAGAGGGAGTAGCCATCCCGGTAGGCCGGCATATCCAGCGGCAGCAGCCCGCGTGCTTCGGCATAGAGCACAAACAGGATGCGGTACAGATAGCGGAGCGCACCCGCGTGAAGGTGTTCGAGAAGCGCCGCACGCTGGACCGGGTTGCCGAGGTAGGGCTGTAGCTTTTCGCGGTTCTCGGCATGGTCGATGGCGCCCTGGAGCAGGCGCTCCACTGCCAGAGGGACCTGCTGGCCGAGCGAATCACCGACTTCCTGTTGGTGTTCGCGGCCCAGGCGGACCACTTCTTCGAGCACCGCGGGCGCAGGTTCCCAGGCGTCGGCTCGCAAGAGACCCCAGACGAGGCGCCAGGCTTCGCGTGCTCCAGGTACGTCTGCCGCAAGGTCCAGCAAGCTGAAGCAGAGGTGGGAGCTGACGAACCCTTCTCCACGCCGTACCAGGCGAAGCTCGAATGCGTTCAGTAGAATGCCCCACGTGAGGCCTTCCTGTTCGAGAATCCGGACGAGGCTGTGGGACGGGGCGAACCTGCGGTGCAATCCTTCCGGCGGCAAGTCAAGTGAGGACTCGGCCGGCACCGCCAGCACCCGGGCCACAACGTTTCTGTTGCCGTTCACCGAGAGGGTCTGGCTGCCCTCCTCCTCACCGAGACTGGTGACAACAGCAGTTGGCTCGGCCAGTTCCCAGTTCAAGAGACGGGCGAGCGGAGCGAGAAGCGCGCGGCGGGTGACCCGCGCCTGGCGGCTGCCGCGCAGTTCACGCTGAGCCGTCCGCAGGATGCCGCTGAAATCGCGCCAGCGCCGATCTGCCCCCTCGAAATCCAGGCGGGGCAAGAGCCTGGCTTCCGAAGGGAGGATCCGCCTCAGGAAATACTCGCTGAAAGCGTCACCCTGGATCTGGAGAGGTTCCATGGTCTAGCTCCCCTCCTGGATCATGGATGCGGGCACGCGGAGCAACACGCCGAGCGGCTCGATCGCAGGCTCACCAAAGCTCATGCGCCGCTCGAGGATCGTCCGCTGCAACTCCGCACGCTTCCGGTGGTCCTCCAGCCTCCGGCGGATGGAGGGGGGCATAGTAGGCTGAGTGGCGAACAGTTGGCCCTGCTCGAGTTGCCGCTGGTAGCCGCCCAGAATGGCCTTCTTTGTAGCCTCGTCCCAGCGGTCAATCTCGGATTTGCGAAGCTGGCGTTCCAACCCGCGGAATGCGACCAGCGACTCCCTCCAATCGACGGCTCTTCGCTGTGCCTCGCTTTCCGCAAGTCGCCGGGCCTCCTGCCACCATTCGCCGAACAGGCGATCAAGGAGTTCGGCAGGCACGTTGCGGGGATAGGACTCACGCGTGGCGGCATCGTCGGCGGAGGCATCGCGCGAGACCTCGAGCTCTTGAGTGACCCGGACGGCTTCAAGACGTTGAACTTGTGCGCCCGTGCCGTCCTGCAAGGTTATTTGGAATGTAGCAATCAGCTCCGGTTCCTGAAGGCCGGGAACAGCAACGCACGCCAGCCTGTGGTCGTCGTCAGCCCGGAACCTGCTCGCCCGCACCCAACGCAGGGCCGCCTGAAGCAAAGGATGGTCCTCGTATAGGACCTCGTCCGGAGAGAATTCTTCTCCGGGCGCGTAGGCACCCGGGGGGAGCAGCTTTTCATACACGGGCTGGACATCGGCACTGCGCCAGGCCTGTGGCGTGACGACCCGCAGCGCCGTGCCGACCCTTTGCACTGTCCCGCCGGCAGCCGTCACGGCCCGCTGCAAGAAGACATCCAGCACCACTCCCCGTTCCCGTTCGTGGCGAATCGCGGCTTCGGCCCGCTCCAAGTCATCCTGGCTGTCACCACCCTCTCCGATTTGCTGCCGGATGCGTGGGTCTGCCGCACGGTTCAACTCGTTGTCGATTTGCGCCTCGGCTTCAGCAACGGCCCGGTGTAAGTCGGACACCGGCCGGCTGAGTAGCTCCTCAATGCGGTCTGCCTGGATCTGGCCAAGGACGTCACCAACAGATCCAAGCTTCTTAAGTTGCGCCTCGATCTTCTGAACCAGTCTGTTCAGAACCTCACCCTCGTATGAATCGGCCGCGTACAGGTAGGCGATGACCGGCGGCTTCGTCTGCCCATAGCGATCAATGCGGCCATTGCGCTGCTCCAGGCGGTTCGGGTTCCATGGAAGCTCGAAATGAACCAAGTGGTGGCAGTGCTCGTGGAGGTTCAACCCCTCTCCCGCAATGTCGGTGGCCACCAGGATTAGAGCTTCGGGAGAAGCAAACCTCGCAAGCGCCGCGCGGCGATCTTTGCGGCTCGTGACATCGCCGGTCAGCTTGACCACCTTGCCGGCGTATCCAGCCTGTTCGAGGTGGTCCACGATCACGTCCACCGTGTCGGCGTACTCGCTGAAGATCACTACTTTGGTGGAACTGTCAACGGCGTGGAGCGATTTCAAGTACTTCTCCAATTCAACCAGCTTCGATTCGGGTCCAGCGCCGCAGGCATTAACCAGCGCCTCCAACTGCCCGATTCGCTCCTCTTCGTCCTTGAGGCGGCGCAACTCGCGTCCGGTCCGCTGCATGGCGGACAGGTAGCTGCGGTACAGGTCGCGCTCCAGCCGGGCCTGGGCCTCTTCCGGGATCGGTTCGCCGCGCTTCCAGGCGCGCAAGTACTCACGCCGGATTTCGATTTCAGCCAGGCTCTGGGCAAGATTCTCTTTACGTTGAAGAATTGTGTTTCGCAGGGCGGCCAACGATGACGCAGCCCGCTTGCGCAACACCGTGGCAACGAGGCGGATCGACTCCCGGTCCGCTTTGAGGGCTTTCGCCGCTAGCTCGTCCAACGAAGCAGCCTCTTCGCGCACCGCCTGTTGAACTCGTAGCTCCGCCGGCGTGAAACGCACGGGGACCGGCTGGACTGGTTGACGTTCCACGAATTTCGGCCGGCCGTCCGGCAGCCGGATGTGGCGCTTCAGGCGCCTGACCATGTGCTGCTTGTAGTGGTCGAAGCGAAGTTCACGTCCGGGGATGACCAGGGAGGGTTCGAGCAAGGACAACAGTGACGCGAAGTTCTCATCGTAGCCGTCGTGCGGAGTTGCCGTCAGAAGCAGCAAAGCGCCTGTGTTTTCCGTCGCAAGCCAGTGCGCCAAGCGATATCGATCGGTGAGATCTTCGTCGGCACCACCCGATGCCAGGTGATGCGCCTCGTCGATGATGATAACGTCCCACCGGCTGGCGGAAAGCTCTCGAAAAGCGCCTTCCCGACGCTTGATGTAGTCGATAGAGGCGATGACCCGCGGCTCGGCGCACCAGGGATTGGTGCCCACTTCGTAAGCCCGCCGGGCCTCAGCCACGCCTTCGCTATCAAAAATCTTGAACTGAAAGCCGAATTTCGAAGCCAGTTCCGTCTGCCATTGTTCGAGAATCGAAGCCGGGCTGACGATGAGAACTCGGGAGGCGCGGCGCCTGGCGTTCAACTCGCGAAGGATGAGGCCCGCTTCGATCGTCTTGCCGAGACCAACATCGTCGGCGATCAGCAGGCGGGGCCTCGGAAGTTCGAGCGCACGAAGCGCCGGGATCTGCTGGTAAGGCTCGAACTGAATCCTGGAGCGGACGGACGAAACCAGGCGATCATCGCCCGGGGCAAGCCCCAGGCGGATGGCATCCATCAAGAGCTGAAAACGCGCGAGCCTGCCTGGGCGGCTTAGGTCTAGTTCGGGAACCTGGTCGGGCTGGACTGGCTCCAAGGGGTGCAACACGCAAATCTCTTCGTTTCGGAAAGGCCCCTCCAGTGCTCTGAGCCGCAAGCGATGGACAGTCTGGCCGCTGTCTTGTGCCACAGGGTTGGCGGCAACTACCATAAAGCGAACACCCCGGGCACGCACTGTAGAACCGACTTGGAATTCTGCTTGCTCCGTCATTCAACCCTTTCAAAGCCCGACGTGTCTGAGTAGCCCTTGAATCTCTTCTGCCTCCATCGACAGAAGCGTTGCCACTTCGACGAGTTTGGCGCGCGTAATCAGCTCCCTCCGGTAGGCTTCGAGCCCCAGGCTGAGAACGCGGTGGCGGAACCCGTCCTTGTCGTCTTCGTCCTCGTCCGGCAGCGAGAGCAGGCTTGCCAGTTCGCGCCCGCAACCCGCATCGTCGGCCGTCTTCAGTTGATCGAACTCGGCCTGCGTTACGAGTCGCAGGTTCAGCAGGCGAAACAGCGCCGCCTGCCGGCTGACGCCGAAGTGGTGCGCGATGTGCACGAGATCATAGAGCTGGATGTCCTGGCTGCCCGGTTTGGTTCTGCCCTCGGCCTGAACGGCTCCGGCTTCATCGAAGACCTGGGCGATCGCACGGCTCGGTTTGCCCTTTCCCAGCGCCGCGATGGATTGACGCACGCCTTCGCTGGGCATCAAGAACGCGGCGGCGAAAGCGTTCGCGCGGACCTCGATCAGCGCGTCGCGGTTCTCCGCGCGGCTCACCGTACCGAGCAGCCGCCGGTCGAAAAGCGTGTGTGCATATTCGTGGGCGAACGAAAACCGGCGGCGGACCGCCACGTGGCGCCGGTTGGCCAGGATGAAGAGCCCTGCCCTGCGGTTCGAGATCGTCAAGCCTGATACGTCGTCGGGCAGATCGACAACTCCGGTACGAACGCCCTGGGTCTCGAAGAGTTCCGGCAGAGGCGGAGCGGGGGCCCAGCCCAGACCCATCCTCCGACGCTCCTGTTCCGCCGCGCGCTCGCCCTGCTGAATCGCTTCCCATCGGGAGCGGGGCGCAGGCACATCGAAACTGACCGCGCCCACCAGCTCGCGGTCGATGCCCAGCAGGTTCTCGATGTTGGTGATCTCGCGACCCAGCGCGATCGCCGCCCGCAGGCTGTCGGCGACTGCCGGCTGGCCGGCGATCTCCGGTTCGGCGCGAAAGAGCGCGGCCAGGGCGTCCTCTTCCTCGAACGTCTCGGCAACGAACTCCCTGATGTCGCGGCCGAAGAAGTACGCCAGCTTATCCAGCTCCAGGCTGGTGACAGCACGATTGCCCAACTCCATCTGAGCCACGGTGGACCGGGACATGCCGAGGAAACGGGCTACGTCGTCCTGCGTCAGGCCGCAGGCTTGGCGTGCGATACGCAACCTCCCGCCAAGTTCCTGAGCGGTAATGGGCACCGATCCTCCTGCACGCTGCTGCGCTATAGCAACGTTAGCTTATTCAACGTGAACTTGTCACGATCTTGCCAGTCATGTTATCACCAACCGCGGACTTCGGGCAGCCGTGGCAGCTGTCGCACTAGGGGCTGGGCGCCGACCTAAACGAGTTGCTTGACAAGTTCTTGGAATTTGGCCTTCTGCTCGGCTGAGCTGTCCAGTTGGGTGATTGATCGCAACGCCCGCTCGGTGATCGCCGGGCGGCGGGCTACGTTTGGCATGGATAGGATGTGCTGCTGGATTTCCGGGGCCAAGCGGAGCATGCCCATGACTTGGGTGACCCGAGCTCGGGTGATGCCCTCTTGGCGGGCGATGGTCGCCTGGTTGGCGACTGCGCCGGACTCGAGGAGGGCCTGCCACTCAAGAGCCTTCTGGAGGAGCTCGACGACGTGGGGCGTACGGGGTGCCTTGAGCGGCTTCCCGTTGCGAACCCTGGGCGGAAGCGCGTTCACGACCTGGCCGGTGGGCACATGGCGCGTTAGGGTGCCGATGTTGCCGTTCTCAAAGGCACCCTTGGGGCCAAGGGCGATCTCGACGGTCTGTTCGCGGTAGGCGGCCACGGGCGCGACGTGATGGCCGTCCATGGCGACGTGAACGATCCGGAACCAAATCTCAGGCTCGGCCCGGCCCGGACGGCCGCGTCGAGAACTGTTACATTCGGCGAGCCAATTCTTTTCCCCGCAACGATTCCCGCCCGCCCGTTAACGCCTCTCTCCGTCCGCAAGTCCGCAACTGGCCGTGTTTTCGGCACTTCCGCGTCTCTCCGTTTCGAGCCGATTCCCACCTGAACGGCCAGCCGTGCGCGCCTGCGCCGTTTGCCGGAGGCCGTTTCTCCCCGTCTCCGAACGGAAACCAGGAGTTGGTTAACGGCGCGGCGCGGGTTGTCCGACCCCAAGCCGGACGAGCCGAAACCGGGCCGCGAATATCGTTAACAAGCACGGCAGAACACCGCGCCGGTCCTATCCACCAGACGGCACCCTCCTCGAACTCACCGCCAACGGCGAACTCATTCTTGCCGGCGGCTCTGGCATCGGCTACCGCCTGGCTGGCAATTAAAAGCCGACAGCAAACCGTCCGGCTTGGACCGGCGTGATCAAGGTGAAGACCCCGCCGGATCCACGCTCGGTTACATCCTGCTGCATTCGGGTCCTGACAAGGAGTTGTTTGTCAACCTCGCTAACTGCATGGCAGCGGCGGAAAAACAGGGATAATTACAGGAGCCGCTTCCGAGCCATTGTCCCGATTTGCCGACTCAGCATTATCCCTGATTGTTCCCTGTCGAATAGGGTTGTATATCACGATTATCGAGTTGTTCACCGGGCAGGCCGCCGTTCGCGAGTTGCATTTCTGGAGAATCGGATTCGCCCCGATGGCACACTACGCACCGCCCCAGCGCCTCACAATCGCCGATCTCCTGGCAAAAATCCAGCTGCTGCCATCGATCTTGGACCAACTTGCCTATCTTTCCTCCCTCCGTGATCCGAACATAGGCGCGTACACGCACCCTGCCATTACAGAGCCCGCACTGCGCCGGCAAGCGGATGATGAGCTGCGTCGCGCTCATGAGGCGGTCTTCAGACGCTGGTTGAATCTCCGGTTGGAGGAGCAAAAGGCGGACCTGGACCTTTGCGTTGCAGGATTGCCTAGCGACGAGGAGACCGTACTCAACACCTGGAGGGCCCTGGAGACCTACCGCACGTTTTTTCCGGCTTCAGCATGTACCGCCCCCGATTTCCTGGACAGTTTTTTGAATTATCGTCATGCAGCAGGCTCGAGGGCAAGCAGGGCCTGATGGGCCTGCCGCGGGGATTGGAAATGGAGCCGTTCGACCAGCCACTGTTCGTTGTAGCGCTGGCGGAATTCTTCGAGCGCTTCGGCCAGTTCTTCCAGAGTTTCGAAGTGCCGTACCCACAAGAGCTGTTCCTTGAGAGTGCGGAAGAAGCGTTCGATGCAGGCGTTGCCTTCGGGTTCGCGAACGAAGGCCGGTGAAGACTCCATGGCGAGAAAGTGGATCTCACGCTGCTGGAGCGCCTCAGCCGGGAGATCAAACGCCGCACCCGCGTGGCCGGCCTGTTTCCCAACGAGGCCTCTCTGCTCCGGCTGGCCAGCGCCGTGCTGATGGAAATCAGCGAGGATTGGGAAACCTCAAAGCTCTATCTCAGAATGGAAGACAGCAACCTGACCGAGGCCGAGGAAGAATGAATTTATAGAAAAGGCTTGACATTATCCCTGCTTTGTGCTATCTGGAGCTAAGTACGTTCCGATTAGCCAGCAGCGTTTTGTTAATTGTCGTACTAGGGCTTCCCGCGCGCCCTCAAGAGGCGGCGCTGAACCGTGAGCAGGTCCCGCGGCACATTGCCTACGGGATACTGTTCCATGAGGTCGTCGTGCTCGACCGCGAGGCCAACGAACTTCAGCGGCAAGGACGCCCGGCGGCTTACTTGCTGACACGTTATCAGGAGCGCTTCGACCTCAGTCCGACTGATTCTGCTTCTCTGCGCAATGTGGCGGCTATGTGCATGCCGAAGCTATCTGCACTGGATCAAGCTGCAGCGTCAATCATCTCAGCCGTCAAATCCGAGTACCGCGGAAAAGCACGGGGGCCGGGGTCTCAGGTACCCGCGCCGCCTCCGGAACTGCTGCGACTCGAGGCTAGTCGGAAGGAAACAGTTGAAAGCTGTGTCTCCGAACTCGAAGCGTTAATGGGCAGAGGAGCGTTTGCCGCGTTCGAAGCTCGGCTCAAGCAACACATTGCCCATCACGCTCGCATCGTTCCAGCGGAGAAGTCGGCGCGCTAAGGGAAGTTACGGAGGATCGCTGTGAGAGCTCTACTCGTTACGTTGATTGCTTCTGGATGCCTGCGGGGGCAGAACATCTACTTCTACTCTGATCTCCAGTACGACGCCTCTTCGGGCAATGCCTCGATGTATGCGCAGACGGGTGCGGATTACTCGAGTCAATATTACTACGATGTCTTCGTTTATATGCAGTTGAACGTCTTTCCAGAAGGGTCGAGCCAGTACATTACGTGCCAGCGCTCAGCCAGCAACGGCAACGCAGACGCCTACGTCTCCTGTTCCGTCAACGTAGGAACTGGGACCTTGGATCTGGAACTCATCAGCAGCCACGAGATCACAGCGACCTACTACACGTATCAGTTCGATCCCTACTGCGACTGGAGCTGCTACTATTGGCACGATGCATTCAGGATGAGCTTCCTTGGCATCTCCGGTGAGGTGTGGGAGTCGAACCAGTCGTACTTCGCTCCGGGGCCACCGGCTACGCCCGTTCCCCAGCGCCAGACCGCAACCGGCCAGATCGTACGCCGCCGCAGCAACCGCGCATGCAACTTCCCGGCTTCGGAGAGTTCGCTGTTCTGGCAGTGGTCCACATGGTATCCATACGCTGCGGGCTTTGTCGGACTGCTGCAGGGCGGGCCTAGCTTTACCGGTCGCACGGTCACCGAAGAACTCACTCAATTACTGGGTGATACCTGCTGGCACCAAGGGTCGCCATACGCACCGATGTATATTCCGTACAGCAGCTGGGGCACTTGGACAGTTGGGACTTTGATCGGCGAGAACGGGATGGTGATTGGGCCCAGTTATAACAACTATGGTCTCGACTTCGTCGGTTTCACAGATGCCACACAAATTGGCTATTATCAACAGCGGTTGCGGGCCGGGTACTATCCGGCTGGACAGTGCGGGCTGGTGTACCAGCAGCATATGTACATGGACGGCTGTGGAGGTTTGAAGCAAAAATACTGGATCCAGGGCCTTGAGATGTACATCCGGCCGTACCAGGTCGAGGCCAAGCGTTCTAGCGTGAGTGCGACGCGCTGAAGGAGGGGAAAAGCTGCGATGACGAAGCTAATTGCCTTTGCAATAGTGGTTGCTATTGGCCCCATTTGCGCGCAGGAAACCCTTGTATCGTCGCGACCGCTGGCCGCGGTCGCCGACCGGCTTCAGGAAGCGTGGGCACGCCCCGTCACTTACGAGGACCCGATCTGGTTGTGGAACGGTGACTTATTTACGGACAAGCCAGGAGTCAAGTGGTCGGCGTACCCGAAACAGCGGGCGGTTCAGCTCCCGCCCGCTGCGGTGAAGAACCTGGATCGCAAGCAGGATTCGACGATCCTGGCACAAGTTGTGGAAGTAGCGAACCGGAGTGGCGACGGCCCGAGGTTCGCAGTACGCACGAGTTCCTTCGGCATTCACATTGTCCCGGCGGCGAGCGCGGATGCCACCGGCCGCATGGGCCCAGCCTTTCCCCTGCTGGACCAGACTGTTTCTGTACCGGCGGCGATCCGGGCGCCGATCGAACACCTGAGGGCCCTTGCCGAAGCAATCACAACAAGCACCGGAATGCGGATCCACGAGGGCATCGGTTCGATTGGCGTGCGGTTCAATCAGTTTTTCACGGGAACCGGCGATTTGATGTTCGAGTGGGGCGCTGAGCAGCGACAGGCCCGGGAAGCGCTGATTGACTTGCTCACCCGATCAGCCACAACGTTCTCCTGGCGCTTCAACTGTCAGCCCGCCGAATCCGCTCAAGACCGTTTCTGCGTCCTGAACATCGTCCCCCTCATGGTCCAGCGGACGAACAGCAGAGGCGAGGTGATTCGCGAGATGATCACCTTCGACCGCTGCAAGAAATGCCCTCCTCGGCCGTAGCAGCCTGCGAGGTTCAGGACTCATGTTACCCTTGTTAACGCTTCAGCTGGGACGACTCTCGTCGCGCGAGTGGAGATGCCTCCGGACGACTGGTCTTTCCCCGCAACGAATCCGACCCACCCGTTAACGCTGTCTCCTTCCGTAACGCGCGCAACTGGCCGTGTTTCTGGCACTTCCGCGTCTCTGGTTCGCGCCCCGTGTCCGGCTTGCCGCGCCGATCTGCGCCCCCACAGCGTTTGCCGGAGGCCGTTTCTCCCCGTCTCCGCGCCGGAGCCAGGAGTTGGTTAACACCATCGCGAGGGTTGTCCAACCCCAGGCCGGACGTTCCGAAACCGGGCTGCGAATATAGTTAACGAACGCGGCAACACGCCGCGTCGATCCCATCCACCAGACGGCGTTTCGACCGCGGAGCGGAGATTGTCGTGGGTGGTCATTTCTGAACCGCGCAGCTTGCCTTCGGGCTGCGCGGGCAAGGAGACCGCTCATGCGCGAACGTGATGCCGCGCTCGACAAAGCCATCCGCGAGGTGGCCGCCATCCTCGGCGATGCACTCGTCCGGCTGCTTTTCCCCACGCCTGTTGACTTCCCGGAGACAGAGAGCCCTCATGTGACTGCTGGTTAACGACCATGAAGACTGAGAGCGAGATCCGACAGGAGATCGAGGCGCTCCGCAACCTGACCACGGCACAGCTCAAGGAGAAGTACCGCAAGGTGTTCGGCGAGGAGTCCCGATCCAATCACAAGCAGTTCCTGTTCCGCCGCATCGCCTGGCGCATCCAGGCGAACGCATGGGGCGGCCTGTCGGAGCGCGCCCGCCAACGCGCGCTCGAGATCGCCAACGACGCCGACCTCCGCATCCGGGCGCCGAAGAACTTCCTGCGGGAGCCGGTCGACGACGGCCGGACCATGGAAACGCGCCTGAAGCCGTCGCTCGATCCACGGTTGCCGTTGCCGGGGACGCCGCTCATCCGCCGATTCCAGGGAAAGGACATCATCGTCCACGTCCGGCCCGATGGCGGCTTCGAATGCAACGGCAGGATCTACACGTCGCTGAGCCGGGCGGTGACGGAGGCGACGGGCACGCGCTGGAACGGCTTTGCCTTTTACAACCTAGGTCACCGGCCCGGAGCGAAGCATGGCGAACGGGAATAACTCGAACGGCACTCCGAAGCCCGTCCGTTGCGCCATCTACACGCGGAAGTCCACCGACGAGGGCCTGAATCAGGATTTCAACTCCCTCGACGCGCAGCGCGACGCCGGCGAGGCCTACATCCGCAGCCAGGCCGGCGAGGGTTGGACCCTCCTGCCGGACCAGTACGACGACGGCGGCTACACCGGCGCCAACATGGACCGCCCGGCGCTGCGCCGCTTGCTGGCGGACATCCAGGCCAAAAAGGTCGACTGCGTTGTGGTCTACAAGGTGGACCGGCTGAGCCGCTCCATCCGCGACTTCGGCAAGATCATGGAGATCCTGGAGAAGCACGGCGCCACCTTCGTTTCGGTCACACAGCAATTCAACACGACTACCTCGCTCGGCCGCCTCACGCTGAACATCCTGCTTTCCTTCGCGCAATTCGAACGGGAGATCATCTCCGAACGCACCCGCGACAAGCAGATCCTGGCGCGCAAGCGTGGCAAGTGGACCGGCGGCCACCTGCCGCTCGGGTACGACCTGGAGGACGGCAACTTGGTCATCAACGAAGAGGAGGCCTCCCGTGTGCGCCAGATCTTCGAGTGGTACCTGGAAGGCCACTCCGTCCATGGCATCGTGGCGAAATGCGAAGACCTGGGTTGGCGCAACAAGCAGTGGGCAACCAAGAAGGGGAAGAGCTTCGGCGGCCACCCCATGCGGAAGTGCCACATCTACACGATGCTGGCGAACCCGCTGTACGCCGCGCGTATCCGCGCCGCTGACGAGATCGTCGCCGCCACCCACCCCCGGATCGTCGACGACAACACCTTCGACTTGGTCCAGCAGAAGTTGAAGGAGAACACGCGAAATCCCGGTGGCGAGCACCGGCCCAAACTCGAAGCTCTGCTGCGAGGCCTACTGTATTGCTCGTGCTGTGGGTCGGCTATGTCACCGAGCTACTCGTCGAGCAGGAACCGGCGGTACCGATACTACGTGTGCCTCCGCACGATGCAGCGGAACGGTGGCGGGTGTACAACGCGCGCCGTGTCCGCGCCGGTGATCGAGGACGCGGTCATTGAGAGCGTCCGACGGTTCGCGATGACGCCAGAGGTGATCGAAGCCACAGCGCGGGTCGCCCGCCAGCGGCTGGCCGAGGAACTAGGCCGGCATCGCGAGGAGTTGAAGGCGATCAACGTCCGCGTCCGAAACGCGAAATCGCAGCTCGTTCGGGCGAAGAACCTGGATGCCGCCCGCGAGGCCGCGCTCCGCGAAATCGTCTCCGCGGGAGAGGCCAAAGCGGAGCAACTCCGCAGCTTGGTGGAGCGAGGCGAACGGCTGCGGTTCGATGACCAAATGGTGCGCCAGCGCATGGCGACGTTTGACGAGGTCTGGAAGACCATGACGATCCAGCAGCAAGCGGCGCTGCTGCGCCAGTTGATCGAACGGGTCAGCTACGACGCCCGCGGCGAAAAAGTGAAGGTTACCTACAATTCGAACGGCATCCGGGAGTTCTGTAAAGGAGCGATAAAGTGAAGGACCGCTGCGAAGACGAGATCCCGCTCAAGTGGCCGGCACGGCAAGCGGCGGGAAGACCGAAGAAGACTGCCGCGCCGGCGCCGCCACGCATTCCCCGGATCACACGCCTTATGGCGCTGGCGATCAAGTTCCAGGAGATGGTCGATCGTGGCGAGGTTCGCGATTATGCAGAGCTGGCGCGCCTTGGATTCGTGAGCCGGGCACGACTAACGCAAATCATGAACTTAACCCTGCTTGCGCCCGACATCCAGGAGGAGGTTCTTTTCGGCTTAGCGGACGAACACTGCTTGATGGACCGAGGCGAAGCGACAATACGGCGCATCGTCAGCTTCACTTTATGGTCTGACCAGCGATACCGATGGGGGAGCCGGCAATAGCCGTGTTCACCGTAGCAGCCTTCGACACGAGTGTTGCGCGCATAATATCATGGCGGTCTTGGACCCATCGCGCCGGAGCAGGGGCTTTTGTTCCTGTTTGGCAGGTGTGGTTTGCGCGAGTGGTCATGGGTGTCTACAATCCGCCAGTCGTCTTCAATCGGCTTCCAGCTTTTACGCTGGCTGGCCTTCTGCCGCCGTACTGCGGCAGCGATCCGACACAGCATCAGTTACTGGCGCCCTATCCAACAACGGTGGAAGTGGTCGCCCAACACATGGGCGGGACCCCTGTCAGGAGCCAGATTCTGCAAGGATTTCTTGCGTTCCGCCAAGCACTCAACCAGGCCGGGATCTGTGACGGCTTCCAATGGCTTGACGGTAGCTTCGCCGAACTGATTGAGTTGCGAGAGCGCCGCGCCCCGCGGGATATCGACGTCGTCACTTTCTTCCGACGCCCGCCGCATGTGCGAAGCGATGCCGACTGGCTGGCATTTTTCAATTCAAATACTGCGCTTTTCGATCCGGTTGCGAATAAACAGCAGTTTCTCTGCGACACGTATTTTGTGGACCTGGACCTGGACCCGATGAGCATCGTGGCCCAAACCCGTTATTGGTACGGCCTCTTTTCACACAGGAGAGTGACTGGCGAGTGGAAAGGCATGTTGGAGGTTCCACTTCAGATCACGGCGGCGGATGCCGCAGCCGCAGCACTCCTGGCTCGAGGAGGCGCCCGATGATCCGCAAGATCGAGAGGGATCAGTTGACCGCCGAGATCGCCTCTATTGAGGCAATCCTCGAAACTCTGCCTGCGAACGACCCCGTCGGACGCCTCGGGTTTGAATCTCGCCTGAAGGAGCTACGAGCGCGACTCGAAGCCCTGACTACTGATGAGGACCGCCGGGCTGCTGTGGCTCTGTATTTCGGCGGCGAGCCCGTCATCGGCAGCAGAGGAATCCGCGCCGATTTCGGCTCAGCGATGATCGCCACTTATCAGGACCTCGTTGCCAAGGTGTGGGCGACTCTGCAAGGTGGCTCATTGCCCCTCCGGGGCCAGATTAAAGACCGGGACGCCGCGCAACTTCACATCACGAGCCTGGTCCATGGCTCGGTAGGGTTCCTGCTGGAAGAGATCGACGAGCAAGGCGAGCCACTCTTCCCTTCACCGGTAAGAGAGGCCACGCACAAGGTAACCGAGTACATGGAGCAGTTCACGGCCGAGGATGACCAGCCGTTCAACCGGATGGTGGAGGAGATCAATTCCCGCATCTTCGATTCACTGCGGGAATTCTTCAAATGGGTACACAAGGAACACGCGGTCTTCCGTTTGGTAGAAGGCGAAACGGACAGGAGCTTCGACGAGGTTGCCATTGAGCGGGCGTACACCCGGGCCGAGGCAACCGAGATTAGGGAAGAGGACATCCCTGTCGAAGGCGAGCTGATCGGGGTTGTTCCATACGCCCGCCGTTTCGAGTTCCGAACATCTCCCGGCAACGAACTGATTTCAGGGAAGGTAGCGGAGGGCTTCAGCGAGGCGTATCTGGAGCGAATTCACCGCGAGAAGGTTGTAGGTCAGAAATGGCAGGCTGTCCTTCGAAAGCGAGAAACCAAGAAGCCGGGGAGGATAATCCAGAGCTTTATCCTACTAGATATCAAAGAGTTGAAGCGGACGGACGAAACCAGGACTGATTAGGCACTTGACCTATCACATGATTTGTCACATAATCGGTTCATGCCCAAAGGCTCGCCCGTCGTCTTTGCTGCCGTTGTCAGAGAACTACGCCAACGCCTGAATCTTTCCCAAGAGAAATTAGCTGTTCAGCTCCGTGTGTCTCTGCCCACCGTCAGCCGTTGGGAAAAAGGGAAAACCGAACCGGACGGGGCCGTGCGGCATGCCGTGACCGAATTCGTCAAGTCGCTGGGGCCAGAGTTCGCCGATCTGCACGCCCGGCTGACGGGGAAGGAAGTTGAACACGCCCACCCCGCCACTGCACCTCCGGTTCGGCGCGGACGCCGCAAACAGGCTGCTGGGTCGGCGCCAAGCTCCAACGGCAACGGTCAGGTCATGGACAACCGCTCCATGGAAGCCCTGCTGTGGAAGGCGGCCTGTTCCATCCGGGGCGAAAAGGACGCGCCGAAGTTCAAGGACTACATTCTGCCGTTGGTGTTCATCAAGCGGCTGTCGGATGTTTTCGAGGACGAAATCGCCCGGCTCACCGAAGAATTCGGCGACGAAGAAACCGCCCGCGCCGTGATCGAGGCCGACCCCTCGCTGGTTCGGTTCTACATCCCTCCCGAGGCGACCTGGCCGGTGGTCAGCGGCCGGAAGAAGTTCGACTGGCCGGAGGATCGCAGGCCCAGAACTCTCGGCGAGCAGCTCACCACCACCATCCGCGCGATTGCCAAGGCGAATCCCAGCCTTCAGGGCGTCATCGACATCGTCGACTACAACGAGACGCGCAACGGCGAGCGCGAAATTAGCGACGAGGCGCTGGCGCGCCTGATCGAATCGCTCAGCGATCCCCGCTACCGGCTCGGTCTCAACGACGTGGAGCCGGATTTTCTGGGCCGCGCCTACGAGTACCTTCTTCGGAAATTCGCCGAGGGCCAGGGGCAGAGCGCTGGCGAGTTCTTCACGCCGAAGGAGGTTGGCTGGCTCATCGCCCGACTGATGGACCCCAAGCAAGGCGAGGACGTCTATGACCCGTGCTGCGGCTCCGGCGGTTTGCTGATCAAGTGCCAGTTGGTGCTGAAGGAGAAGGAACAGAAGATCGACCGCCCGCTCAAACTCCACGGCCAGGAACTGACCGGTTCCTCATTCGCGATCGCGCGGATGAACATGGTGCTGCACGACATGACCGGCGAGATCGTGCGCGGCAACACGATGAGCAATCCGAAGTTTCTGGACGACAGCCGGCTGAAGCGGTTCGACATTGTGGTGACCAACCCGATGTGGAACCAGGACAACTTCGACCCGAAGAGCTACGAGAACGACCCGTATGAGCGATTCGAGACCCGCGGCGGCTACGCGCCGGCGTCGAGCGCGGACTGGGCCTGGCTCCAGCACGTGGCGGCGTCCATGAAGGATCACGGCCGCGCCGCCGTGGTGATCGACACCGGGGCCGCCAGCCGCGGCAGTGGCAGCCAGGGCGAGAACAAGGAAAAAACCATCCGCCGCTGGTTTGTCGAGCAGGACCTGGTGGAAGGCGTCATTCTCCTTCCGGATAACCTCTTCTACAACACCACCGCCGCCGGCTTGATCGTCGTCTTGAACGCGGCGAAGCCCAGGAACCGGCGCGGGCAAGTGCTGCTGGTGAACGCCAGCGCAGAGTTCCGGAAAGGGCGCCCGAAGAACGAGCTCACCGAGGAGGGAATCCGCAAGATTGTCCAGTGCTTCCGCGAGTGGAAGGACCAGGAGGGGCTATGCCGGGTGGTCAGCCAGCAGCAGATCGCCGAGGCGGATTACAACTTGTCGCCGTCGCGGTTTGTTCGATCAACGACTATCGAGGGTAGCGGAGACATCCAGGGGATCTTGGATGAGCTGGCTGCGCTAGATAGCGAGTCAGCGCTGCTGGAGAGCGGACTCTCCAAGGTCTTCGACGCCATGGGCTATCGGGTAGGGAGCAGAACATGACCGTACATGATGGGTCGCCGTGGCCCATGGCGCCCCTAAAGGATATTGCAACGGATTTCTTTAGCGGTGGCACGCCGCAAACCGGGAGGCCCGAGTATTGGGCAGGTGAAATTCCTTGGACCACGACTGCGCAGATTTCTGGATCATGCCTCAACCAGGGTGCGAAGTTCATTAGTCGGTTGGGGCTGGAAAGCAGCGCGTCCAGGATCGTTCCTTCCGGCAACCTCTTGATTGGGACTCGGGTTGGGGTTGGCAAAGCAGCGGTGAACACGATTGACGTGGCGATAAACCAAGACATCACTGCTGCGATTGTTCGAAAAGATCAATATGACGTCTTATTTTTGGCGTACGCTCTTCGTACTAAGGAACTCCAGGCAGAATTTGATTCGCGCAAGCGCGGTGCAACCATAAAGGGTATTCCGCGTGAGGATCTACTAGCCATACAAGTTCCGAGACCAAGCCTTCATGAACAACGCAAGATCGCCCGGCTGTTGCGCTCGATTGAACGACTGTTCGAACTAGAGGAGCGGCGAGTGAGAGCACTGGCGGCGCTGAAGGCGGCGACGATGGCGAAGCTGTTCCGGGAGGGGCTGCGCGGCGAGCCGCTTAAGCAGACCGAGATCGGCGAGATCCCGGAGAGTTGGGAGGTGGTGCGCATTGGGGACCACTGTACCCGCATGAACTACGGAACTTCGCAGCGTTGCACAACGCAGCTGGCGACCACTCCCGTACTTCGGATTCCGAATATCATCCATGGCACCATCGAAACCAGTGATCTCAAATATGCTCAACCGGGTGATCTGACGGACAAGGAGATTGAGAAGCTTCGACTGGAACCCGGAGACTTGTTATTTGTCAGAACGAACGGAAATCGCGAATATACTGGTCGCTGCGCCGTTTACGAAGGCCGTCCAGAGGGAGCATTGTTCGCATCCTACCTGATCCGCGTGCGGCTCTCGGGCGACGTTTTGGTGCCTCATTTCGTTCAACAGTTCCTCTCCGAGGTTGGCCGTGAACAGATCGCTGGACGCGCGAACCCGGCAGCGGACGGAAAATTCAACATAGATACAAGCATTCTCCGGAGTCTTGCGATCCCCCGGCCACCTAAGAGCGAACAGCAGGAGATTATCTCGATTCTTGCGGCGCTTGACGAGCGGAGACGCCTTGCCCAAGAGAAGAGCGCTGCACTTCAGCGCCTTTTCTCAAGTCTTCTGCACGCCCTCATGACCGGCGCGATCCGCGTCAAGAACCTCGACATGGCGGAGGTAAGCCATGCCTAGCATATCGAGCGAACGCGCCACGGTCCAGAACCCCCTGGTCGAATACGTCCAGGAGATCGGCTGGGCCTACGTCTCCCCGGACCAGGCCCTGACGCTCCGGCGCGGCGAGAGCGGAACGCTCTTCTACCAGACGCTACGCGACAAGCTGATCAGCCTGAACCCTGGCGTGGTTACCGTCGCGAACGCCGATGAGATCGTCGCGCGCATCGAGAGCGTCCGAAATAACATCGAAGGCAATGCCGAGGTGCTGGCATGGCTGCGCGGCGAACGGTCCGTGTACGTGGAATCGGAGAAGCGGCAGCGGAACGTTGCGCTGATCGACTTCGAGCATCCGGCTGAGAACGTCTTTCAGGTGACTGGCGAATGGCAATATACGAACGGGAAGTTCCGCAACCGCGCCGACGTCGTGTTTGTGATCAACGGCATCCCGGTGGCGCTGGTTGAAACGAAGAGCGCCGTGAAGAAGGAGGGGATCGAGGAGGGCATCACCCAGATCCGGCGCTACCATCGCGAGACGCCCGAGCTGGTGACGGCGCCGCAGATCTTCGACGTGACGCACCTGATCGACTTCTACTACGGCGTCACCTGGAACCTGGACCGCAAGAGCCTGTTCAACTGGAAGGACGAGGAAAAAGGCAACTTCGAGCGCAAGGTGAAGCGCTTTTTCGCGCGGGAGCGGTTTCTGCGGTTCCTGGAGTCCTGGATCATTTTCTACAAGAAAGACGACGAGCTCAGGAAGATCGTGCTGCGGCAGCACCAGACGCGCGCGGTGGAAAAGGTGGTGGAGCGGGCGCTCGACCCGGAAAAGCGCACCGGCCTGGTCTGGCACACGCAGGGGTCGGGCAAGACCTTCACCATGATCAAGGCCGCCGATCTGATCCTGCGGCATCCGGCGTTTGAGAAGCCGACGGTCATCCTGCTGGTGGACCGGAACGAACTGGAGAGCCAGCTCTTCGCAAACCTGGCGGCCTATGGCCTGGCGCCCGAAATCGCCCGCTCGAAGCAGCACCTGCGCGAGCTGTTGCGGTCGGACTACCGGGGCCTGATCGTCTCGATGATCCACAAGTTCGACAAGGCCGATGCCGATCTGTGCACGCGGGAGAACGTGTTCGTACTGGTGGACGAGGCGCACCGCACCACCAGCGGCGACCTGGGCAACTACCTGGTGGCCGCCGTGCCCAATGCGACCATGATCGGGTTCACGGGAACGCCGATCGACCGCATCGCCTACGGAAAGGGTACCTTCAAGGTCTTCGGCAAAGACGACGAGAAGGGGTATCTCGATAAGTACTCGATCGCAGAGTCGATTGAGGACGGGACTACGTTGCCGTTGAACTACACGCTCGCGCCGAACGACATCCGCGTGCCTCGCGAGCAGTTGGAGAAGGAATTTTTGGACTTGGCCGAGGCGCAGGGGATCAGCGACATCGAGGAGCTGAACAAGATCCTGGACCGCGCGGTGAACCTGAAGACGTTCCTGAAGGCTGAGGATCGCGTCGACAAAGTGGCGCGGTTTGTGGCGCAGCACTTCCGGGAAAACGTGGAGCCGCTGGGCTACAAGGCGTTTCTGGTGGCGGTGGACCGCCAAGCCTGCGCGCAGTACAAGAGGGCCCTGGACAAGTATCTGCCGCCGGAATACTCGACCGTGGTGTATACGTCGGCCCACAACGACGATGAGATCCTGGCGCAGTACAAGCTGAGCGAGGACGAAGAGAAGCGGGTCCGCCGGGCGTTCATCAAGCGCGATTCGTTGCCAAAGATCCTGATCGTGACGGAGAAACTGCTCACGGGCTTCGACGCGCCGGTATTGTATTGCATGTACCTGGATAAGCCCATGCGCGACCACACGCTGCTTCAGGCGATCGCGCGGGTGAACCGGCCCTACGAGGACGAGGAAGGCATCAAGAAGCCGGCCGGCTACGTGCTCGATTTCGTCGGCATCTTCGAGAAGCTGGAAAGTGCGCTGGCGTTCGACTCCGATGTGGTGGGCAGTGCAATCCAGAACATCGACGTCTTGAAGACGCGCTTCGTCGTGCTGATGGAACAGTCGAGGCCGTTCCTGGAGCTTTGCACCGGCCCGATCGACGACAAGGCCGTGGAGCGGGCGATCGCGGTTTTCGAGGACAAGGAGCGCCGGGAGGGCTTCTACAAGCTGTTCCAGGAGTTGGAGACGCTGTACGAAATCATCTCGCCGGACGTGTTCCTGCGGCCCCATATCGAGGATTACGGCAAGCTGACCGCCTTGTACCAGATCGTCGTCAACGCGTTCTCGAAAAAGGTTGCGCTGATCCGGGACTTGATGAAGAAGACCGAGGAACTGGTGAAGCGGTCGGCAATCGGCACGGGGCTGGATACGGTGATGAAGCCGGTCCGCATCGATGAGAACACGCTGAAGGCGCTGAAATCCTCCGACGGCGGCGAGCCCCCGAAGGTGATCAACCTCGGCAAGAGCCTGCTGGCCACCATCAGGGAGGAGGGAGAGCAGCAGCCGTTTCTGATTCCGATCAGCGAACGGACAGAGGCGATTCTGGAGGCCTACGACGACCGGCAGTTGAGCACCCAGTCGGCGCTAGAGCAGTTGGCGCGGCTGATGGAGGAGTATCTCCAGGCGAAACGGGAGCGGGAGAAGACCGGGTTTGACATCAACACGTTCACGCTGTTCTGGCTGCTGAAACAGGCTGGAGCTCCGGACCCGGGCGAGCTTGCGCCCAAATTGGAGGCCGCATTCCGGAAGTACCCCAATTACCGCGACAACGTGGCCGAGGAGCGGCAATTGAAGGCTGAGCTGTACAAGCTGGTCCTGCCGGCCGTGGGCAGGGAATCGATGGTCACGGTGGTGAAACGCATGCTGGAGCTGCCGCGATCGTGAGAAAAACGAAGGAGGACGCCAAGGCGCGCATGCGGGAAGAGATCCGGCAATGGGCGGAGAAGATCGGGGTCAGGCCGAAGCGGATCCAGATCCAGCGCATGACGCGGAAGTGGGCTTCGTGCTCGGAGACGGGCCGCATCTGTTTCAGCACTGACCTGCTGGAGGAAGCGCCGGAGTTCCGGGAAGTCGTGATCGTGCACGAGCTCCTGCATCTCCAGGTGCCGAATCACGGCAAGCTGTTCAAGAGCTTGATGAACGCCTACCTACCAGGATGGGAAGCCCGAGTTCAGGGACGGGCCAAGGTTCTATGTGGAAGTGTCCGGATCTCAAGCGACCGGCCTTCCTACGTGTGACAAACCAGAGAGAAAGGAGGTGATCCGGATGGCAAAGAATGAACAGACGGGCAAGAAGGCCGGCTCGAACGCATCCAAGGTGCTGCGAAATCCGAAGTCGTCTGCGCCTGCGAAGAGCGCAGCGGGCTCTGCGCTCACACAGCGGCCGGACCGCAAAAAGTAGGAGGCGGCGTGCGGCCCTGCGTAAGGCTAATTCCTTCCAAATAGAGGCGAATCAAGCGCACTGGATTCGCCTCTTCTTCGCCTGCTAGAATTGAAATCGGTTGTGCTCCAGGCCGCCTGCCTGACGCTGCTTCGACGGGGTTCGACCTGCTGCCACGAACCACCTAACTCGTTGAGGTGATTGCATATGGCGCTCAAGCTCAGATACTTCTCTCATCCGGACATGCTGAGGCAGTTCGAGCCCGGCATCCTGCTCCGGATCGTGCAGACCGCCGAGGGGTTCTTTGCCTCGAAGGCCTTTCCCATCCCGACTCCCAACAACGGTGACGAGATCGACTACGAGGCTCTGGCAGGCATCCTCGCCGACCCGGATGAGGAGATGCCCGGCGACTTGGTCGACGGGCTGCACCTGATCAGCGAGTTGGGCAACGAGGCATGTTTCGACGACCTCCTTCAGATGGCAGGCGAGGCGGGCATTCCGGTCGGCGAGGAGGTGACGCCGCAAGATCTGGCCGCGATGATCTGGCTGGCCAGGCCCCGGCTGCTCCAGCAGAAGGCCCAGGAGAGCAATTTCGAGCGGCGGAAGACCTTCGAGAGCTTTGCCCCGGCGGACCCGGCGATGGCGATTGATCCAGAGAAGTTGCCGCAAGACCTGAGCGGCCTGGAGGCGGCGCTCCGGGAGCATTTCCGAAGGAAGAAGAACGGGCGCCGGTGCCGGGTGTATCGCAAGAACATGCCCGGCTCCATTCACTTCTACATCCAGCACGGCCAGGCTTGCCGGCGGGAGCCGAGCGTCAAAGGGGAGGAATCGGCCTGCACGTTCTTCCGGCCCGAGCGGACGGACATGGTCATCCTGGACACCGTCAATCCGGAGCTCCGAATTAACAGCGCTTCGGCGCCGGACATGCGCAAGTACCGGGAGTTGTTCGGATTGCATCTGTTCGGGAGCGCCGAAACCTTTCGCTACGCCGACAAGTACAACCTGGAGCCGCTCAGGAAATTGGGGCAGGCGTCGCTCGAGTGCAGCGATTTCCCGGCCCTTGAGTCTGCTCGCTTGACGGAGCTGGAGATAGATTGGGGCGGCACATTGAACAACATCGGAGTGGAGAAAGCCGATGACGTTTTCATGGCCCTGGAGATCCGCCAGACAGCGATTCCCCAGGAGCCGGCCCTCAAGCGGGCCAAGATCAAAGTGAAGCTGAAGGGCGTCAAGAAGCCGCGGGTGTTGTCGCTGGTGGCTGGGAACAAGTCAGGCTATCCGCGCGGCGAGGAGGCAGCGCTCTTTGAGGATTGGCTGCGGGCCCGCGAGTTCATCGTCTACGGGAAGCGGGCCTATGAGGAAGCTGCCTAAGCTCTGGCGCGCCATTGAGGGCATTCCGGGGCTGCTCGGGGTTCTTGAGGTCTGGCGGCAGGAGTGCGGCGAGGATTTCGATTATGCCAAACCCTTTCTTCGGCCGACTGATCGGATTGGAGGCCGGTACCCCTGCCCGAACTCCTTCAGTGGATGCCCGCGCAGGATCATTGAGTACGACGATGACGAGTTCGCTGCCATCTGCCAGGATGAACACCAGCGATGTGGCCGGGTGCCTCTGACGAAGCGCGAAGCCATCATCCACACCCTCGATCTGGCGGGATTCCTCGATCCTGTGCTGCGGGCCGCGGCCATCCGGCCGCAGGCGCTGCGCCAGTGCGCACCGGGTGTCTGGGCGGCCGGTCTATCCGAGCAGCAGCACGCGCGCAATCTTCCCGTCTACTTTTTGTTGGCGCACTCGGCGGCCGCCTTTGACGCGGCTGCGGCGCGGCTGCTGCTGGACGCCAAGGATTCGTTCCAGCTTGTGCTTCCGACGAACCGGTTTCGCAACGTTGAGTTCGAGTCTCGCCTGCATGAGCGCCGTGCAGAGTGCCTTTGTCTTGAAGACCAGGCGCTTGTGGATGAGCATGGTGAGTTCCACTGGGCGGGCACGGTCGAGACCCGGCGCGCGGCAGGTGATCAGGGACCAGTGCCTCGGTCCGTGGGCACCAAAGAGGCAGTCACGGCGATCAAAACCTACATCCAGGCTCGAGGGCTGTCGCAGACGGAATTCAGCATCCAGGCGGGCATCTCAGAGCGCACGCTGCGCAGCTTCCTTGCCCACGCGAAGATGCGACGGTCCGCCCTCGACGGCGTGGCGAAATCCATGGGCCTGACCCTGGAGCAGCTCCTGCGGGGGGAACTGCCCGCGTCATTGAAGACTACGCGCCGCCGCTGAACTTGCCGGATTTCTTCCGGATTTCTTCCGGTTCCGTGTATATCGAAAAAACGCCCGGTCGGGCAATCTCGATGCAGAGGTTGCGGGAAATGCCCCGCAGCAAGCATCGAGATGAATCAGAGCACATCCCAACGACTCCTTAACGAATGGCAGGTGGCGGATTCCTGCTCGATCAGCGTGCTGACGCTCCGCAAATGGCGAAGCGAGGGGCGCGGCCCGCGTTACGTCAAGATTGGTGCGCTGGTCCGGTATCGCCCCGACGACGTCGATGCATGGATTCAAAGCCACGCGTCGCAGAGCACAGCCCTCCCGGAGGTGGCGCAATGAGCCGCCCGGCTTCGACCCGCGACCTCCGGCCGTCCGAGCGCACCTTTGTGGCGGCAGTTTCGCGCTTGGGCTTCGGGCGATTTGAGTATCTCCGCATCGAGCGCGGCGAACTTGTCCTTGATCCGTGGCCGACCGTCGTGCGCGATGTGAAGTTCGGCTCGCAGGACCCGGGCGCTTCGAAGGTTCCGCCGGATGAGTTTGAACTGAAGCCTCAGGTCGCTGAGTTCTTCGAGTACGTGCGCTCGGTTGACGCCGGCGAGATCCGGACGCTCGAGGTCAAACACGGTCTGCCCTTCTCGATGGAAATCGAGATGGCTGGGGGGCGGCGTCATGCATGAACCGGTGTTGGAACAGGCTCTGCCCTACGCCTTGCGCGCCGTTCAGGTGCGTGGCGCGGCGGCGGTGGCCACTGGCCGGGCGACTGCCGCGGAGCGCGAGGACCTCGAGCAGGAAGCCTTCTTGGGACTCTGGATGGCCCTGCGGCATTATGACGCGTCGCGCGCCAGCCTCCGAACCTTCCTCGAGCGTGTGGCGGACAAGCGCTTCGCCTCTCTGCTGCGGCGGCGCCGGAGTCCTTTCCTGATTGAACCTCTCGACGGTCATCGGTTCGCGACCGCCGACGGCATTCCGGCTGTCCAGTTCCACGTCGACTTCGAGCGCGTCCTCGCGCCTCTTGACGATCCCGACCGCGTGTTGGCGCTCTTGCTGGTCAACCACGGCCCTACCGAGATCAGCCGGATGCTCGGCGTCGCCCGGTCCACCGTCTACGCCCGCATCGCACGGTTGCGCCGGGCGTTCCTCGATGCCGGCTACGGCCCGACGGCCACGGGAGGCGCGCGGTGAACCACGCTCAGGAAATCATCGAAATCCCCTGCGACCAGATCCGCATCGGCGAACGCCACCGGAAGGAGATGGGCGATCTGGAGGGTCTGGCCGCGAGCATCGCCCGCGAAGGGCTGCTGCAACCTATCGGGATCACGGAAGACTTCCGGTTGGTCTTCGGCCATCGTCGGCTGCTGGCAGTCCAGGGCATCCTCAAGTGGCCCACCATCCCGGCGCGAGTGGTCCGGGTAACCAGCCTGCTCGCCGCCGAACACGACGAGAACGAGTTTTCGAAGTCCTTTACAACGTCGGAACGTGTCGCGATCGGAAAAGCGTTGGAAGCAGAGATCGGCAACCGGCAGGGGCAGCGCATCGACCTCGAACTTCCGGAAGATTTTCCGGAAGTTCAACCCGGCGCCGAGACCCGTGAACTGGTGGCAGCGAGGGCTGGATTCGGCAACCCGAGAACCTACCGGCAGGCCAAGAAAGTCACCGAGAACGGAACGCCCGAACTGGTTGCGGCGATGGACACGGGAGAGGTGTCGATTGACGCTGCTGCCATCATCGCCCAGGCGCCTCCGGAGGCGCAGCGCGAGATCGTCCAGATGCCCGCCGCCGTGCGCCGGCAGATCGTGCGCCAACTGCGCGAGGCCACCGAACTCCCTTCTACCGCTGAGGCGCGGCGGATCGCACGCGAGACGGGCATGCTTGTGGCCGACCGCACGGGCCGCTACCGCTCGGGCCTCTCGGACGAGGAACGCAAGGCGCTCAAGGAAGATCTTGACTCGATCTGGGCAGTGACGCGCGCCGTCATGGCGCTGGCCGACACGCCGCTTGATCCTGTTGAACTCGCTTCGCGGCTCGAATACTGGCACTGCCCGGGCATCCGGGCCAAGTCGCCGGTCGCCCTGGACTGGCTTCACCGCTTTGAGGAGGCAATTCGTGAAAAGACCCAGCTTTCATGATTCGGAACTTTCGCGCCGGATCGACGAGGTGATCCTCGCGCACCTGGAGACCCGCGAGCCCACGGCTGAGGAGGTCAGCGCCGAGGTGCTCGAACGTTACGGCGATCTGGTCGACGAGTATGGCCGCGAGCTGGCGGTGGCGCAGGTGAGGTCCATCGTCAGCGACCGCATGAAGAAGACGCTGGCGACGCGGAAAGGGCGCGCGCTGCAACTGCGGCTCGACATGCGCTTCGGAGGCCTGGAGCCGGAGTCGGCGCTCACGTTCCGCGATGACCGTGGAGCTATCCGCTACGTGGCCACGGCGCGGGCCACCGAGGAACATCACCGGCGCTACATGGCGCTGCTCAAGGAGCAGATTGAAGCCGACACGGCGCGCCTGAAGGTGGCCGAGTGGTTCTACGCCTGGCTCGAGCCGGCCTTCGAAAAGCATCCGGGCATCACCACGGCCGAGGCGATCGCACTGCTCGCCCCGGAAGGTCAGGCGGCATAAGGGAGTGGCACCCATGAACAAACGACCAAAGTTGGACACCGAGGAGGCCCAACTCGAGTCAAGACTGATCCGACAACAGAAACAGCGGCAGGCGCTGGCCAAGTTGCGCGCGATCTGCGAGCCGTATCTTCGCGAGAACCCGAATCTGACCATCGGCGAAGCGCTGGAACTGGACCGGAGGGCGAGGCCATGGGCCTACCGCAAACCGAACTGAACCCGCTCGCCGGTCTCCGCACCACGCCATGGCGGCATCAGCGCGAAGCTGTCGCTTTTGTTCGCAATCTCTACCGGCGCGGCAAGCGAGGCGCCATGATCGCCGCCGTCATGGGCACGGGCAAATCGGCGATGACCGTGTACCTCTGCGTCGAGGAGGGGTTTCAGTTGATCCTCATCCTCTGCCCGCTGCGGGTGGTGCAGGTGTGGCGGCCGCAGTTCGAGATGCACTCGGACGTCCCGTTTCTCCTGGTGCCGCTCGATGACTCCTTCGCCAGCGTGCGCGCCAAGCGGGCCGAGGCCGAGCGGCAGATTGCGCTGGCCAAGGCTCGGGGCGTGCCGGTTGTGGTCGTCATCAACTACGACAGCGCCTGGCGCTCGCCGTTTGCCGAGTTGGCGCTTAAGCAGAAGTGGGATCTGGTTGTCGCCGATGAATGCGTTCCGGCGGGAACAAAGATTGCCACGCCGGATGGAGACCGGCCCATCGAGTCCATCCGGGTTGGCGACAAGGTTTTGGCCTTTGACCACGGGACACAAAGCGTGGTCACCGCCGCGGTCAGAGCAACCTTCCAGCGGCGTACGCGAACGCCGCTCGTTGAGATCGGCTCCACACGGTTAACTCCCGAACATCCCGTCTGGGTCGAGAGCAAGGGATACACGCCGGCGGTTGAGGTGTCTTCCCAGGACTACATCAGGAGGATCAACACAGATGGTCGAGTTGAAGTGCGAATGGTGCGGGACCTCTTTTCGGCGGGAGAGGCGCCAACGGTTCTGCGGCCCGTCGTGTTCAGCGAAGTGGCGCATGTCGAGGCCGGACTTCGTGGCCAGCCTGCACACCCCCAAGCGGGCCGAGGCATCTCGGCAAGCGATGCAGCGTCTTCACCGCAACCCGAAGGCGATGGAGAATCTCCGGCGGTATCTGCTGTCCGACCGCAACCCATTCCGGGATCCTGTGAAGCGGGCCGAGGCCCAGAACAAAGCGCACAAGAAACTGGTGGCGTCCGGTTATTGCATGTTGAGTGGCGGGAACGGGAAAGGGCCGACGCGACCGCAACTGATGTTGGCGAGGCTCTTGGGTTGGCCCACGGAGTATGTGGTGCCGACGAGGAGTTTGCCGGGGTATCCGTCCCACTACAAGCTGGACATTGCGAATCCGGAACGCCGGATCGCGATCGAGGTAGACGGGCAAAGTCATTGGAGCAAGGCGGTCCGGGCCACGGACATCAAGAAGACGCGGTTCTTGGAAGAGCGGGGATGGACCGTCCTGCGTTTCCGCAATGCGGAAGTGCTGCGGAACCTGTCGGCGGTCTTACAGGCGATTCAGAAGGCACTGTCGTCTACAACATTGAGACAGCCTCCGGAAACTACTTCGCCGATGGATTGCTCGTCCACAACTGCCACCGCCTAAAAGCCCCTGGGGGCAAAGCGAGCCGCTACGTCGCGCGGCTCGGCCAGGCGGCACGCTTCCGGCTGGGCCTGTCCGGCACGCCGATGCCGCACTCCCCGCTCGACGTCTACGCCTACTTCCGCTTCATCGACTCCTCCATCTTCGGATGGAGCTTCCATAAGTTCCGGCAGCATTACGCCGTCATGGGCGGATACCAGAATCACCAGGTCGTCGGCTACCGGAATCTCGACGAGCTCAACCAGAAGTTCTACTCGGTGACCTTCGCCTGCGGCAAGGACGTGCTCGATCTGCCGGCCGAAGTTCACATCACATACACCTGCCAGCTCGGTGCGGAGGCCCGGAAGGTCTACCGTTCGCTCGAGCGCGACCTGATCGCCGAGGTCCAGGCTGGCGAGGTCACCGCGGCCAACGCGCTGGTGAAGCTGTTGCGGCTCCAGCAGATCACCGGCGGCTACATCCGCACCGATGACGGGCACGACGTCCAGATTGACGCGGCCAAGATGAACCTCCTGCGCGACGTGATGGAAGACATCGCGCCCGATGAGCCGGTCGTCGTCTTCTGCCGCTTCCACAAGGATCTCGAAGCCGTGAACCGGGTCGCCGACGAAACGGGCCGGCGGTCCCTCGAACTCTCCGGCCGCATCGACGAGTTGAAACGGTGGCAGGCGGGCGAGGCGCCCGTGCTGGCCGTGCAGATCGATTCGGGCGGCGTCGGCGTCGATCTGACCCGGGCCCGCTACGCGATCTACTATTCCCTCGGCTTTTCGCTTGGCTCTTACGAGCAGAGCCTGGCGCGCATCCACCGGCCCGGCCAGACGCGGCCTGTCGAGTACATCCACCTGCTCGCCGAAGGCACCGTCGACGAGAAGGTCATGGCGGCCCTGGCGCGCCGCTCCGACGTCGTCAACACCGTTCTCCAGGAGATGAAAGGACTCCCATGAACACCGATGAACTGAAACGCTTCGTCGCGCTTGAAGAGCGACGCCGGCAACTCGAGGCCGAGATCGACACCGTGAAGGCCGAGGCCGCCGAACTCGAAGAACGCCTGCTGCCGCAATTCGAGCAGAGCGGCTTGGAACGGGTCGCCATCGACGGGCGCACCGTGTACGTCGAGCGCAAGCTCTGGGCCAAGGCCAAGGACGGCGACAAGCCCGCCGTGTGTAAGGCCCTGAAGCGGTGCCGCCTCGGCGACTACGTCGAGGAGACGTTCAACACGAATTCCCTCAGCGCCTACGTCCGGGAGCTGGACCGTGAGGGGCGGCCTCTGCCGCCTTCTCTGGCCGCGGTTCTCGACGTGAGCGAGGTTTTCAAACTCAGAACAAGGAGAAGCTGACCATGGCAAGCAAGGAAGTCATCAAGAGGAACCAGGAAGCGGCGATCAGCCCCTTCGTCGTGTTCCAGACGCCGGTCGCGGAGATCCGCGACGCGGTGGCGGCCAACCTCGGAGACAGCGGCATGAGCGCCACCGACTTCGAGCGCATCAAGATCCCGGCGGGCGGCGGCACGGCCTGGACGCTGCAAACGCTCGACGGCGAGGAGATGGTGAAGGAGCTCACGGGCATCATCGTCGCCTGGCGCGACACGCGCGCCTACTGGAGCGTGCCGCTTGAACAGTCGGACGGGAACATGCCGCCGGACTGCTACTCGCTCGATGCCCGCACGGGAACCGGCAAGCCGGGCGGCGACTGCCACAAGTGCCCGTTCGCGCAGTTCGGCAGCGATCCGAAAGGCGAGGGCCAAGCCTGCAAGCTGGTGCGCCAGTTGTTCTTCGTCCGCGAGGAGAACCTGCTGCCCGAGATCGTGAGCCTGCCCGCGAGTTCAGTGAAGCCGGCACGGCAGTATTTCATGCGCCTCGCGTCGAAGGCGGTGCCCTGCTACAGCCTGATCACGAAGATCGGCCTCGAAAAGACCAAGAACGCGCAGGGCATCGTGTACTCGCGGGCGACGTTCACCTCCGGCGGCCGACTCTCGCCGGAACAGGCGGCGCGCATCAAAGAGTACGCGGCGATGCTCAAGCCGTTCCTCGAATCGGCGCCCTCGGCCCCGACCGCGCGCGACGTGCAGACTCCTGAAGCTGAAGGCGAAGTGATCTGAATCCCTCCGCATACCGATGCAAGCCGATGCGCAAGCCATCCGCATGTATTTCGAACAGGTCCATGGGGTCGAGCCACAGGGGTGGCTCGTCCTGTGGACCCGCCAGGACAAGGCGACGCGGGCCTTCGACCTGCGGCAACAGGGGGCCTTGGCAAGAGCCGTGGAGTACGCCATGCGCCGGGCCGCCGCTTCGGATGTCTACGCGGCGATTGGGCTTCAAGCCGAGGCGCCGCAGCGTGGCAGCCGGGGCAAAGAGGACGGCGTCATCGCGCTGCCGGGTTTATGGGCCGATATCGATATCCGCGGCCCGGCGCACAAAAGCTCGGAACTTCCGAAGACGGAGGCGGAAGCGCTCTCCCTGATCGAGGCGACGGGTCTGAAGCCGTCGATCGTTGTGCGCAGCGGCTTCGGTCTCCAGGCTTACTGGTTGTTCCGCGAGCCATTCCTGATCGAAACCGAAGACGAACGCCAAATGCTGAAATCGCTCTCGCGGCGGTTTCAGCAGATGTTGCGGTTGAGCGCGAGGTTGCGCGGCTGGACGATCGATCCCACGGCGGACCTCTGCCGCGTGCTCCGCGTGCCCGGCACGTTCAACCACAAGCTCGCGGCCGACGTGCGGCAGGTAACAGCGGAGTATTTCGATTGGAGCTATTCGCTCGACGATTTGGGAGACATGCTCGCTGGCATCGACGATCCGGGAGCAGGTGGCCCGCCTGTGGCACCCGTCGACCTGCCGGCAGCCAAGCTGCCACCGATCCTCGACGGGTGTGCCTGGATGCGCCACTGCCAGGAAAATGCGGCGACCCTGGCGGAACCCGAGTGGTACCGAATGCTGACCGTGGTCGCCCGCTGCGAGGACGCCGAGCGGTGGGCGCATGAGCTGAGCCAGACCTACCCGAAGTACTCCCGGCGCGAGACGCAGCGCAAGCTCAAGCAGGCATCTCGCGAGCAGGTCGCGCCCGTCACCTGCGCCTACGTCGAATCTGATCTCGGTGGCGCGCGGTTCTGCGACGCATGTCTGTTCCGCGGCAACGTGAACTCGCCCATCGCCATTGGGCGGCTGGACTTGGACGGCGACGCCGACGAAACCGAGTTGCCCGAGGGTGCGGAGTCAGGGGCTGGAGAAGAACCCGCCCCGCCGTCCCTGGCGGCTGCAGCCACGGCTTCCGTCGAGCATTTTACGGATCTCGGCAACGCCAAGCGCTTCGCGGCCCGCTACCGCGACCGTCTCCTGTACTGCGAGAAGTGGACACGCTGGTTCGAGTGGGACAACATGCGCTGGCGCGAGGACGAGACGCTCGAAGTCTACCGCCTGGCCGGCCTGATGATTCGAAGCCTATACCCGCTCGCCAAGCGAATCCGCGATGACGAAGAACGACAGGCCTTCCTCAAACATCTCGCGCGGTCGGAGTCCTTCCGAGCGCAGACGGCTCTGATCAACCTCGCCAAAGCCGACCCGGCTTTCGCTGTCCGACCCGCCGACCTGGACCGTGATCCCTGGCTGTTAACCATCGAGAACGGCACGCTCGACCTGCGCACTGGCAACCTGCGCCCGCATGATCAACGGGACCGCATCACCAAACTGGCGCCGGTGCGCTACGATCCCACAGCATCCTGCCCCAACTGGCTCGAGTTCCTGCACATGGTCATGGGCGGCAATCAGCGGCTCGTCTCGTTTCTTCAGCGCGCCTTCGGCTGCTGCCTCACCGGTATCACCTCGGACAAGGCCATGTTCATCCTCTACGGCGCGAGTGGCGACAACGGCAAGTCCACCATGGTCGACGTGATCCAACAGTTACTAGGCGACTACGCCGTACGCACGCCTACCGGGACCTTCCTGCGCAAGAAGGACGGAGCAATCCCGAACGATGTCGCCAAATTGAAAGGCGCACGCTTTGTGTGGGCTTCCGAGAACGAGCGCGGCTCGCGGCTCTCGGAGTCGCTGATTAAGGAGATGACCGGCGGCGACAAGCTCTCAGCGCGGTTTATGCGGGGCGAGTTCTTCGAGTTCTATCCGGAGTTTAAGCCATGGCTGGCGACGAACCATAAACCGCAGGTCCGCGGCGATCGCGCGCTGTGGAACCGCCTGAAGCTCATCCCTTTCCATGTGACGATCCCCAAGGAACGCCAGAAGCCGCGCCATGAGGTCATGGCGATGTTCCGGCGGGAGTTTTCGGGCATTTTGAACTGGGCGCTTGAAGGATGCGTCGAATGGCAGCGCAACGGTTTGGGCATTCCGGAGGAGGTCGTGGCCGCCACGCGCGAGTATGAGGCTGAACAGGATACCTTCGCGATGTTCCTCGAAGAGAAGTGTGTGCGTGCGCCTAACGCGCGCGTGCTGTCACTGGCCCTGTACCGCGAGTACAAATCTTGGGCCGAACAATACGGCGAGTCGCCGGTCAGCCACAAGATGTTTGCCTCGTTCATGAGCGAACGGGGGTTCGAGAAGACCAAAACCATGAAAGGCGCGCTGTACTCCGGTGTGGGACTGCGCACCGAAGACTACTACGACACCCCGCGCAGTGCAACGCCGCCGCGGCAAACTCACCTGGTCCAGGACGAGGAAGGGGAGGAAGTCTGATGACGGATCCGTCATGCCTTGATCACGGAAGTCTTTTATTATCAACAGACCATTCTGGATATGACGGGTTATGACGGATAGAACCTATTATCCGCGTTACGCGAAAAGAGAACCCATGGCCTTATACACGTATAGAGCTTATATAGGAGAACCCGTCATAACCCGTCATCCGTCATGCCTCACGACAACGAGGACCAGCCATGGACGTTGAGGCAGTGCTGGACCGGCTGATGAATGCCGGCGTTTCCGTCTGGTTGGATCACGAGGGTAAGCTGCGCATCGACAAGGGTGCGCCGGAGGACATCAAGCAGCTCGTCCGTGAGCACAAACAGGAGTTGATCGACGTGCGCCGGGCGCAGGATTTCATGAACCGCGCCGGCATCAGAATCATTCGCCTACCGCTAGGCCATCTCGCCCTCGCCTATCCGCCCCGCACGGACATGGACGAGCTGCGTTGGGCAGCGGGAATGTTGCGAATGGACTCGATGCCCCTGGTCATCAACGACGAGGACTGCGAGTGGATCAGCCCCGAGGAGTGGCGGCGGCGCCAGGTCGCCAGAATTTTCGAAGGGTACCGGCGCGAGCGGCTGAGAACGGCGACGGCGGAAGCCGAGGAGCAGCCGATCCTTCGGAGGCGGCGAGCATGACCACGGAACGAGCCATCGTTAAGGCGATTCTGGCGTACATGAACGGTCTCCCATGCTGCCTGGCGCGCAAGCGCTGGGGTGGAGGCATGGGCGTGGCGGGCGATCCCGACATCGACGCCTGCATCCGAGGCCGTAGCGTGCAGATCGAGGTGAAGAGACCGGGCGAGAGGCCGACGTTGTTGCAGTTGAAGCGGCTCGAGGAGTGGCGGCGGGCTGGGGCGGTTGTGGCCGTAGTCAACAGCGTCGCGGACGTGCGTCGGTTGCTCGAAGAAAATTGCCTGCTGGACCGGACAAATAAGCCAGATGCAGCGTACATAGTAAGCGAGCAACGAGAGACGGGACTCTCGTAAAACTCCTTCCCTGGCGCATCAGTACTCCACGTGTCTTCCAAGAACCAACAGATCCCGCTGTACGCCGCCGACGGTACCTCGCTCGGCTACCGCACGTTAGAGGCGGCCAAGCGATTGATCGAGGGCGGCTATGTAAAGCCGTCGTATGGGCGCAAGGGCCACCTAAAGGCGATCTGGCTGCGGCGGGAGGACGGCAGCAGCCCGATCCAAGCACATGCAAGGGCGGGGACTCGCTACAGCTTCATCCAGAACCTCGAACATGGGCGCTGCTGGAAGCTCCGGAAACTCGACCGCTGCGATGAAGATGGGATGCCGTTCTCGACGCGGGGCATTTTCCTGCAAGTGGTGACCGAGTGCCTCGTAGTCCGGTGAAGCAGCGCAATAAACAGGTCGGCGGCCGATATCTCGCCAAGGTTCGCGGGGCGTTCTACAGAGTCGTCAAGATCCCGCGCCCGCAAGGGGACGTTCAATGTGTCCCGAATGCGGCAGCCTCGAAGTAACCATCGAGGAGTACGACTTCGGCACCTGTCCGCTGACCGGCTACCACGATGCCGGCGAGCGGTTTCGCTGCCGTGCCTGTGGCGCGACGGGCGACGTGGACGACCTCGTACCGGTCGAGACGACACCAATTCGATCTCCGTTGGGTCCTCGGAACGGCCGCGCGGCGGCGGGTGGGTGGATGGCACGCTTCTGCTAGCGCCAAAGGTTGAAAACTCGGCTGACACGGGTTGACGCGGCGTGATGCAAGTAGTTGCTACGGAACCGGTTACGCTGTCACCCGATTCGCTCGCCTTGGTTGACACGCCCAGAGATCTCGACCCGTTCACACCATGACGGGCAAGCCGTTCTGATTCAAATCCAACCTTTGAAGGGAGAACAGACAACCATGCCTGAAGTTGCCACGCCGAACCAGGCCGAACGCGAGTTCGAGACCGGGACGGACGAATCGTTCAAGAACACGAGCGCCACCGCCGGGGCCGCCCACAGCGAAAACCAGCGCGTGACGTTCGCTAACATCAAGCGGACCTACGACGTCTATCAGGACCTGGATATCCAGGCCGCACGGCAGGCTCTCACCGAGCAGACGCGGCTGAACCAGATCGCCTCGCAGGCGCTTCAGAACGCCGTCGAGACGGCCAACCTGGTCTCGAAGCAGGCCGTGCGCCACGGCGACATCGCCATCGACGGACAGTGGAATCCAATTCAGGCCGGCGCGGGCGACACGCTGACGGCGCGGGCGGTGTCGATCGATGACGTTTCGCTCAAGGCCATCGGCGCGGTGGTCGCTGCCGCAGTGGCCGACGCGCTCGCCAACCGCAAGTAGTCTTTCTCCTCCAGGCGCATGAATGGGCGGTTCCGCACTCCTCCGCGGGGCCGCCCTCTTTTTTGGGGAAGTGATGATTCGCGAACTGCGGATCTGGTGGCGGCTGCGGCCGCTGCTCGCTCGATTCGAGGAGCTCACGAAGATGAAGTTCTCGTTGAACGTTGCGATTCAAATGCTGGCACTCGTGGCGCAGGGCCTGAACGCCTCGATCGACCTGCTGCCCGGGCGCGGCAAGTTCTGGGCCATGGTCGGGTTGTCGGCGGTGCAGGGTCTCACTGCCGTGCTTGCTCACTTCGCCAACCCCGATGGCACGCCGGCGCAGGCCCCCTACCTCAAGAAGTGAAGACGGATATCCAGATTGAACGCTGGCCCCTCGACCGGCTGGTTCCCTTCGCCAGGAATCCGCGCACGCACACCGAGGAGCAGGTTGCGCAGATCGCGGCATCGATCGCCGAATTCGGCTGGACGAATCCGGTCCTCGTTGGCGCGGACGGCGTGATCATCGCGGGTCATGCGCGCGTTATGGCCGCGCGGAAGCTTGGCCTGAGCGAAGTGCCGGTGATCGTGCTCGATCACCTGAGCGAGGCGCAGCGGCGGGCGCTGGTCATCGCAGACAACCAACTCGCCCTGGCAGGCACGGGATGGGATGAAGATCTGCTGCGCGGACTGCTCGTCGACCTGCGGCAGGACGAGTTCAACCTGGACGTGCTTGGGTTCTCCGACGAGGAACTCGCAGGTTGGCTGACGCAGGATCCGGAGGCGCCGCAGGAGGGCCTCACCGAGGAAGATGCCGTTCCCGAGCCGCTCGAGGAGCCGGTCACTCGCCGCGGCGATCTGTGGATCCTGGGCAACCACCGGCTGTTGTGCGGGGATTCGGCAAGTAGCGAAGATGTGAAGCGCTTGGTGGAAGGCGCGCCGGTCGACCTGGTCAACACTGACCCTCCCTATAATGTGCGCGTCGAGCCGCGCTCGAACAACGCCATCGCAGCCGGGCTTTCGTCGTTCGTGGGCTTGCAACACCATCAGAGCTTCGACGTCCACCGGGGCGCATCCAAGGCCAAGGCCACCACGAAGAAGATGCGGCCCAAGGACCGCGCGCTGGCAAACGACTTCATGAAGGACGGCGATTACGACGTCCTTCTGAGAAAGTGGTTCGGCAATCTCGCCGAGGCACTGAAGCCGGGTGGCAGCTTCTACATCTGGGGCGGTTATGCCAACTGCGCCAACTATCCGCCGGCGCTGGCCGAATGCGGGTTGTACTTCTCGCAGGCCATCATCTGGGTCAAGGAACACCCGGTCCTCACCCGCAAGGACTTCATGGGCAATCATGAATGGAGTTTCTATGGTTGGCGTGAAGGCGCGGCGCACTGGTTCAATCCGGAGATCACGAACGCGACGGACGTGTGGAGCGTGAAGAAGGTGAGCCCGAACGCTATGGTGCATCTGACCGAAAAACCTGTCGAGCTGGCGGCGCGGGCGCTGACGTATTCGTCGAAGGCCGGCCAGACGGTCTTGGATCTGTTCGGCGGCTCGGGCTCCACGCTGATCGCCTGCGAGAAGCTCGGACGGCGGGCGAGGCTGATGGAGATCGATCCGCCGTACTGCGACGTGATTTGCCGGCGGTTCATGGAGTTCTCTGGCAAACCGGCCAAGCTGGAAGCGACCGGGCAGACTTTCGATGAAGTCAGGGACGCGAGGCTGTCAACCGCGAGTGTGAGCAATGGATGAGCGGATCCTGACGGCGATCGTGCCGGCAGTCGGGCTGGTCTCGGGGCTCATCGCTACCTACGTCAGTCTCCAGAACCGGGCGCTGCTGGCCGAGGTGCGGAAGGAACTGGCCGAACTCGAGAGCCGCATCATTTTGCGCCTGAACGGTCTGTACATCCGGCGCTCCGAATGCGAGTTGCACAACGCGCTGCTGGAGGAACGGATCGAAGGGATCGTACGGCAGAAGAGAGAAGCCGCCAGCGACTGAGGCTGGCGGCGGACGGTGCGGCGCTGATGTTACTGAGGTTTCATTCGATACGCCCGGGCGCCCTCAGCGGTCTTGAGAGACTCGACGGTGAGGCCCATCTTCTTGCCGAGCGCGCCGGAGATGAAGCCGCGGACGCTGTGGGCCTGCCAGCCGGTGGCGGACATGAGGTCGGCGAGCGTAGCGCCCTCGGGGCGGCGCAAGAGTTCAAGGACGATGGCCTTCTTCGAGCCTTCGCGGGCGGGGTTGGCCCCGTCGTCGGGCGTGGCCAGCCTAACCGCCTTCGTCTTCCTCGGCGCGACAGCCGCCGCCTGGGGCGCGGCGGTGGGCGTCAGGGCTTGGATGGCGCGCCAGATCCGCGCGACGGCGGTCTTGCGGTCGGTGAACTTCTTCACCGGCTTGAGGTCGCCGAAGGGCGGCACGCCGGCGAAGCCGTTCCAGATCTCGACCAGGCGGTCGGTGGGCCAGTTGGCGGCGAGCTTCGCCAGCTCCTTCTCGCTCGCGAATCGCGCGTGGTCCTCCGGAATCGCTTCCCCGGCGAGGTAGGCGGTGACCGTGTTGTCGTTGTCGATGGCAAACGTCGTCATGTTGGGTGTCCTTTCTATCGGGTCATGCCGGCGAGTTGATCGTCGGCGGTTAGGTGCAAGTTCTTGTAGTAGCCGCTGGCCAGGCGCGCCCAGCCCCACGGCGTCGAGATCTCATGGCGCGCCGCGATCCGACTCAGCTTGATGCGGTGCGTGCCGTTGTCGAACTCCTTCTTGAGGTGGCCCCAGCGGTCGAGCTTCCAGCCGTTCCGCGTGGCCCAGGCAATTAGTTCCTCGCGCGTCATGGCCATCGAGTCAGTCCTCCTGGCGGCGGTCGATGAGGCCGCTCGCGTCCTCGACCGACCGCCGGATGTCGTTCCAGCAGTCGCGGCAAAAACGGGCCGCGTCGATCACGAGGCCGTCGTTATTCGTGAGGGTCAGTTTCCGGTGGATTGGCTTCGCCTCATCGCACAGCGAGCATTCGATGTAGGGTTGTGCGGTCATGGTTCGTCTCCTTGCTGGTCAGTACTCGAGGCCCTTGGCGTCGACCGCGCCGCGGTCGCCCAGGTCGGCCAGCACGTAGGCGAGTTGCTCGGTGATGCGGCCGAGGTCGCCCGCGTAGCCCCAGTCGGCGGGCGCGGCGGCCTGCCGCTTCTGGTGCTCGGCGAGGCGCGTGGCGATGCGCTTCAGCAGGTCCTGGGCTTCGGCGTACCGCGCGGCGTACAGGTGAGCGGCGGTTTGTTGCGTGGTCGATTGCGCCTTGGTGTTCCTCATTGCGACTCCATTCATCGCTCGGGGGCGCCGGACAATCAAGCAGAATCGAACAACTGAATCTCGCGACGTTTCAAACAGATAGGGCCGGAGATGTCGGACCGTTTGATGACCCAGGCCGAGTACGCGCGGCACCGTGGCAAGAG
>Ga0209608_1000274_pt1 | contig 54894 bp, 46 predicted proteins | sample AD_UKC130_MetaG_FD_184428 | JGI IMG/M metagenome (GOLD analysis project Ga0209608, IMG submission 184428) | Active sludge microbial communities of municipal wastewater-treating anaerobic digesters from Canada - AD_UKC130_MetaG (SPAdes) (version 2) | ecosystem: Engineered > Bioreactor > Anaerobic...
CCGGCTTCTGGAGGAAGAGAAGCCGGACTATATCGCCGTGGCCTTCGACCCTCCCGGCCCCTCCTTCCGAGCGGAGATTTACCGGGAGTACAAGAGCCAGCGGGAGAAGGCGCCCCCGGAACTGGGGGAGCAGATGTCCCGGGTGAAGCAGATCCTCCAGGCCTGGCCTATACCCCAATTTGAAATCCCCGGCTTCGAGGCCGACGACCTTATCGGCACCCTTACCGGGCTGGCGGAGGCAGAAGGGCTGGAGACGGTGGTGGTCACCGGGGACGGCGATCTCCTCCAGTTGGTGGGGGACCATACGGTGGTCCTCTTGTGCCGCCGGGGGATCAGCCAGGTAGAGCGCTTCGATTTGAAGCTGCTCCGGGAGAAGTACGGCCTGGAACCGGAACAGCTTATCGATTACAAGGCCTTGAAAGGCGACCCCTCGGACAATATCCCCGGGGTTCCCGGGATCGGCGACAAGACGGCCCGGACCCTGCTGCAGAAGTACGGGACCCTGGAGCGACTCCTGGAGGCGGGGGAGGAGCCGGGAGAGAAGATCGCCGAAAAGATCCGGGAGCACCGGGAGCAACTCCGCATGGGGCGAAAGCTGGTGACCATCCGGCGCGATGTCCCGGTCTCCTGGGACCCGGAGGAGTGCCGCCACCGGGATCCCGACTATCCCCGCCTGCTGGAGCTTTTCCGGGAGCTGGAATTTAAGGCCCTGGCGGCGCGGATGAAGCGGCTTCGCGGGGAGGATCCCGCCCTCCGGGAAAGGGAGGCGGGGGACTGGAAGGTGGAGCAGGTCAACCAGGAAGCGTGGCTGGCGCTGCTGGATCGGCTGCCGGAAGGGGGCGAGCTGGTTCTCCTGGCGGAGGGGGAGCCGAAGTCTTCCTCCTGGCGCCTCCCGCCCGTGCTTTGGGCCCTGGCCCTGGACAGCGAGCGCGGCTACTATTTTATCCCCTCCCTGGAAAAGGACGGGGGCCGGGCGGCACGGAAAGCCCTGGAGCGGCTCTGGGAGCGCAGGGTATCCATCATTGGCCACCATATCAAGCCTTTGTACCACTGCCTGGGGAAAAAGGGCCCCCACTCCCCCTTTGTCTTCGACAGCCGGCTGGCCGCCTACCTGCTGGAGCCGGCCAGGGGCGGCTACAACCCCTCTCTCCTGCTGCAGGAGTACCTGGGCCTGCCGGATCCCGGGAAGGAGGAGAAGACTCTGGAGGGGCGGGGGCGGCGCCTGGCCTGGTGCAGCCGCCATCTCTTTGCCCTCCGGGAGCACATGGAGCGCCTCCTGAAGGAGCAGCAACTGGACCGGCTTTACTACGATCTGGAACTCCCCCTGGCCGGGCTCCTGGCGCGCATGGAGGGAGAAGGGATCGCCGTAGACGCCGGGCTGCTGAAGGACTACGCCGCGGAAATAAGAAGCCGCCTGGAGCGGCTGGAGGCGGAGATATACAGCCAGGCCGGGGAGGAGTTTAATCTCAATTCCCCCCGGCAGCTTTCCCGGATCCTCTTTGAGAAGTTGAAGCTGCCGGTAGTCCGGCGGACCAAGACCGGGCTCTCTACGGACGCCCGGGTCCTGGAAGAGTTGGCTCCTCATCACGAAATCGTGGCCAATATCTTGCACTACCGCCAGTTGGTGAAGCTGGAGGGAACCTACCTTTCGGCCCTGCTCCAGCAGGTGGATCCCAAGACGGGGAAGGTCTTCACTACCTTGAACCAGACCGTCACCGCTACGGGGCGCCTGAGCAGCAGCGACCCCAACCTGCAGAATATCCCCCTGCACCAGGAGGAAGGGAGGCGCATTCGGGCCGCTTTCATCCCCTCCCAGCCCGGGCAGGTGCTGCTCTCGGCGGACTATTCCCAGATCGAGCTGCGCATCCTGGCCCATCTCTCCGGCGACCCCACCCTGGTGGAGGCCTTCCGGCAGGAGCAGGATATTCACCGGCGCACCGCCGCCGAGGTTTTCGGGGTGTCCCTGGAGGAGGTCACGGAGGAGATGCGGGACCGGGCCAAGGCGGTGAACTTCGGGATTATCTACGGGATCAGCGACTTCGGCCTGGCTCAGACCCTCAGGGTTTCCCGCCAGGAGGCCCGCCGCTACATCGAAAACTACTTCGCCCGCTATCCCGGGGTAAAGGAGTACATTGAGCGGGAGATCGCCCTGGCCCGGGAGCGCGGCTTCGTCACCACCTTGCTGAACCGCCGCCGCTACCTGCCGGACCTGCGCTCCAGCAATTTTGCCCGCCGCAGCTTTGCCGAGCGCATGGCCCGGAACACCCCGGTCCAGGGTTCCGCCGCCGATATTATCAAGCTGGCCATGCTCCGCATCGACCGCTTAATCCGGGATGGGGGCTTCAAGGCCAGGATGCTTCTCCAGATTCACGACGAACTCCTCTTTGAACTGCCGGAAGAGGAACTGAACTTTTTTGCTCCCCTGGTGCGCCGGGAGATGGAGAAGGCCTTTGAGCTCTCCGTTCCCCTGAAGGCAGTGGTCAAATGGGGACGGAACTGGGCTGACCTGCAGGCGCTGTAGAAGGCGGCAGCGGGGCCTTCCCGCCGCCGATGCCCCCAGGGCCGGGATTTTGGGAATGAGCAAGGACATAAAAATACCAGGAGACGCCAGGAGGGGATCCGGTGCCCGAACTGCCTGAAGTAGAAGTGATCCGCCGCGGGCTGCGGCCTCTGGTCCGGGGGAAGGTGTTTGCCGCGCCCCGGATTTTTACGCCGAAAACGGTGGCCTATCCCGAGCCGGAGCTCTTTGCCCGGCGCTTGACGGGGCGCCGGGTGGAGGAACTGGGCCGGCAGGGCAAATTTCTCTTGTTTTTCCTGGACCGGGGCGAACTGGTCTTCCACCTGCGCATGACCGGGCGCCTGGTCTATTTGCCGGAGAAGGCCCCCCTTCCCCACGACGGCACCCTGAGGCTCTTTCTGCCCTTCGCCGACGGCTCCGGGCTGTTCTTCGGGGACCTGCGCAAATTCGGCCGGGTATGGCTCTTCCAGCAAAAGGAGGAGCGGGTGCATGCCGGGCTGCACCGGCTGGGCCCCGATATCTATGAACAGGTGGACGAAGACCAATTCCTGGACCTGCTCCGCCGGCGGGAGCGTTCCCGCCTTAAGCCCCTGCTCCTGGACCAGTACTTTGTGGCCGGGCTGGGGAATATTTACGTGGATGAAAGCCTTTTCCGCTGCGGCCTGCACCCCCGGAAGCGGGTGGCGGAACTGAGCGAAGAAGAGCGGCGCAAGCTGTACCGGGCCATCCGGGAGACCCTGGAAGAAGGCATCCGCTGGGGGGGGACCAGCACCAGGGACTACCGGGATGCCCGGGGTGACCGGGGCCGCTTCCAGGAGCGGCTCCAGGTTTACGGCCGCCAGGGCCGGCCTTGCCGCTGCGGCTGCACCATCCGGCGCATAAGGGTTGCCGGCCGGGGCACTTATTACTGCCCCGGCTGCCAGGGGAAGGAGTAACTGGCAAGCACAGCTTTTTCTCCTCGGTAATATGATAACTGATGTAGCCTGGTCGAGGAGGAAGCGATCTTGTCCCTGGGAATCCCCCTGCTCCTGGCCCTGGCCGTCAGCATGGACGGTTTCAGCGCGGGGCTCACCTGCGGCATGCGGCGCCTGGCCATACCCTTCCCTTCCCTGCTGGTGATCTGCTCTTCGTCGGCGGCGGCCATCGCCTGCTCCATGCTCATCGGCGGCCGGCTGGCCTGCTGCCTGCCTGTGGAGCTGATCGGCAAGGCGGGGGGGCTGCTCTTGATCTTCCTGGGGATCTACGTCATCGGCCAGAACCTGCGGCTGCTTCTCCGGAGAGAGAGCGAGCCGGAGGAGGCGCCCCCCCGGGGGGCTCTTCGGCAGCTTTCCGCGGTGATCAAGAAACCGGAAAGAGCAGACCTGGACCGGTCCGGGATCTTGAGCTTGAACGAAGCCCTGCTCCTGGGAGCGGCCCTTGCGGCAGATGCCTTCGGCGCAGGATTTGCCGCCGCCCTGATCGGCGCCCCCCTCCTGCTGACGGTAGCCGCCGTGGGGCTGACCAAGTTAATCCTGGTTCCCCTGGGAGCCTCCTGCGGGCGCTTCATGGCCCGCAAATTTTCCCCGGAAAAAACCGCCCTCCTGGGTGGATTTATCCTTAGTTTTATTGGTATAATGACAATAATTTAGTGCCAGGCACGTCAACTTTGTCAACTTTGTCAACTTTGGTGCCAGGCACCAGCTTTGTCAACTTTTTTCTTGGGAGCTGTCCATGTTCATTATCGGTTTGACCGGGGGGATCGCCTCGGGGAAAAGCACCGTGGCCGGCATGCTCTCCGCCAAGGGGGCCCTGGTTATCTGCGCCGATCAAATCTCCCGGGAAGTGGTGGAGCCGGGCCGGCCGGCATGGCGGGAGCTGGTGGAGTGGCTGGGCCGGGAGATCCTGCAGGAGGACGGGACCATCGACCGCGCCCGCCTGGGGCAGATTGTTTTTCACGACCCGGCTGCCCGCCGGAAGCTGAATGCCATCGTCCATCCCCGGGTGGGGGAGGAAATCGCCGCCCGCACGGAGCGCCTCCGCCGGGAGAATCCCGGGGCGGTGCTGGTTTACGACATCCCCCTGCTCATCGAGGCGGGGATGCAGGATTTGACGGACCTGGTGCTCCTGGTCTATGTAACCCCGGAGGTCCAGCTTAAGCGCTTGCAGGAGCGCGACGGGCTCAGCCGGGAGGAGGCCCTGGCCCGGATCCGTTCCCAGATGCCCCTGGAGAAGAAGCGGCAATATGCCCGGGTGATCATCGATAACAGCGGCACCCTGGAAGAGACGGCTCGCCAGGTGGACCGCTTCTGGGAGAATCTCCAAGTCGAGCTTCAAGGGAGGCAGTAAGCCGCTGTTCAGGTCGTTTCTTTACTTCACGGGATTTGTGCTGCTTCTGCTGTTGGCCATATACCTGTTAACCAGCCCGCTGCTGGGGAGACTTTTTTACCCGTTTCACTACCGGGAGCAGATCGAGGCTGCCGGGGAGAAGTACCGGGTGGACCCGCTGTTGATCGCCGCGCTGATCAAGGTGGAAAGCGGCTTTCGCCGGGAGGCTGTCTCCTCCCAGGGGGCCAGGGGCCTGATGCAGATTATGCCCGAAACGGCGGAGTGGGTGGCGGGAAAGATCGGCTACCGGGATTTTTCCCCCGAGCTGCTGTTCCAGCCCGAAATTAACATCGAGCTGGGCACCTACTACCTGGCCGACCTGCTGCAGCTTTTCCAGGGCAACCGGGTTGTGGCCCTGGCCGCCTATAACGGGGGCCGGGGGAAGGTGGGCCGGTGGCTGGAGGAAGGGGTCTGGGACGGCCGCCTGGAGAACCTGGAGCAGATCCCCTACCGGGAGACGCGGGATTTTGTCTACCGGGTTCTACAAGCCTATGCCAGGTACCGGCAGTACTATGGAAACCGTTAAAGCGGCAAACTGGTGTCGCCGGGGCGGCTGAAAGAACGGCCCGGCCAGTTAAAGATAGATAAGGAGGAAGAAGATGCATACCGTAACGCTGATCAGGGGTGACGGCGTAGGCCCCGAACTGAGCGCCGCCACCCTGGCCGTAATCGAAGCAACGGGAGTTAAGATTCACTGGGAAGAGGTGGTGGCCGGGGAGGAGGCCTTGCAGCGCTTCGGCACCCCGCTGCCCCAGGAGGCTATCGATTCCATTCGCAAAAATGGCGTGGCCCTGAAGGGACCGATTACCACCCCCGTGGGCTCCGGTTTTCGCAGCGTAAACGTGGCCCTGCGCAAGGAACTGGATTTGTACGCCAACCTCAGGCCGGCCAAAAATTATCCCGGCATCCGGACCCCCTTCGGGGAGATCGACCTGGTGGTGGTCCGGGAGAATACCGAAGACTTGTATGCCGGGGTGGAGCATATGGTGGGGGAAGATGCCGCGGAGAGCATAAAGATTATCACCCGCCCCGCCTGTGAGCGGATTGTCCGCTTCGCTTTTGAATACGCCGTCAAGAACCGGCGCCGCAAAGTTACCGCGGTGCACAAGGCCAATATCATGAAGTTGACCGACGGACTCTTCCTGGAGACGGCCCGCCAAATAGCCCAGGAGTATCCCCAGGTGGAATTTGAGGACCGAATTGTGGACAACATGGCCATGCAGTTGGTGCAGAAGCCCCAGCTTTACGATGTCCTGGTCATGCCCAACCTGTATGGCGACATTATCTCCGATCTCTGCGCCGGCCTGGTGGGTGGCCTGGGCGTGGCTCCCGGGGCCAACCTGGGCCGGGAGGCGGCCCTGTTCGAGCCCGTCCACGGCAGCGCCCCCAAGTATGCCGGCCAGAACCGGGTCAACCCCACCGCCATGATCCTCTCGGCGGTGATGATGCTGCGGCATATCGGGGAAGCAGAGGCCGCCGAACGGGTGGAGGCCGCCTTGTCCGCAGTCCTGGAAGAGGGGAAAGAGGTTACCTACGACCTGGGAGGGAGCGCCGGAACCATGGAGATGGCCCAGGCTATCGTCAGGCGGCTGAAGCAGCAGTAGCCGGGCCCGCTTCCGGGCTCGCCCCCGGGTTTTTCTGCTTTAGCAGATATTCTCCTGCCGGCACAAGCCCGCCGGCAGGAGAATATCTATGTACGCCGCCTTAGAACAAGGGCTTCTCTTCATCAAGAAAGAAATTGGGAGTCGCCTCCCGGGCCGGGCTTGCCTTTTTCTGCTTCTCCGCTTCTCCCGGAGAGAGATTGGGGGAGGCTGTCCCCAGTTCCCGGGCGATCTCCTCCCGGTACTTGGAAAGCTTGCGGCGATGGATATTGCGCTTCTGCGGCCGGTGTTTATTATATTTTTTGGCCACCCCTGCGTCCTCCTTTCAAAGAAAATGGTCAATTTTATTTTCTCCCCTTCGGCGACTCTTATCCCCGCCGGTATAGCGGTATAATTGCCCGGACTCTTCTACAAACTATAGAAGGGGTGAAATCCGATGAACGACAAACTGGAAGAGAACAGGGTCCTTTCCCTGGGCCATGCGGCCATTAAATACGGAGCCTGGCTGATCGGCTTAATTGTCGTGCTCTTCTTTATGGCCCGCCACCTGTTCCCTTTTATTCAGGGACTGTTTTAGCCCGGGCGGACCGAAATGGTGAAAAGGGGGTGTACGGGAAGCCATGACTACTTTTCATATCATTCATGTCATCGTGGGGCTCTGGCTGGCCCTGGTCAATTTTAGCGATATTTTAAGTACCGAAGCCCTGGTTTGGAACAACTTCATTCTCGGGCTGGTGGTGGCAGCTTATAACCTTTACTACCTCTTTGCCAAGAGAAATGTTGATGTGCACAGCTAGCCGGCCCAGGCAGGCAAAGCCGAAGGGCGCCGATTGGCGCAGCGGAAAGGCATCGTTGGGCACTGCCCGAAAAAGCCCATGGACCCAGTTGGGCGACTTAGATCCCGGCGGGGAGATGCCGAAAGACGCTGCCAAGCCAAAAGGTGTTGATTGGTACCGCCGGGGGCGTGGAGCCGCCCTGCCAGGCCTGTCCCCGGCTGCAGAAGGTGTAAATGGGGCCTCTTCAACTAGAGGCCCCTTTTTTGGTTTTTGACAAAAACATTAAAATTACTTCATAAAAACTTGAAAAGCGGTGGGTAAAATTAAGCAGCGCTGGAAGTTCTCTTGCAAGGAGATATTTTTTTGCTGCTTATAAAGATAATACAAGTCATTGTCTTCGGTTTTGGAATCTACTACCTCCTGGTGGCCATGGCCGGCCTTTTTACCAGGCAGCCCCGCTATCCGGCAAATAGCCGTCCAGAGAAGCGCTTTGCCGTCATTATTCCCGCCCACAACGAAGCCCGGGTGCTTCCCCGCCTGATCGAAAACCTGAAGGAACTGGATTATCCCCGCCACCTTTACGATATTCACGTAATCGCCGATCACTGCCAGGATGATACGGCCCGGATTGCCAGGAAGCTGGGGGCAATTGTTTGGGAACGGCAAAATGGAAGCCGGGGGAAGGGCCGTTCCTTGAGGGAAGTAATCGACGCTTTGGGCTTCAACCCCCGGTGCCGGAAGGCTGTAGCCCGGACCCGCTACAGCGGTCCCCGGTCCTACGATGCGGCGGTCATTATCGACGCCGACAACCTGGTGGCCCCCAATTTCCTGGAGGTCATGAACAAGAGGCTGCTGGCGGGGGAGAAGTTGATCCAGTGCTTTATCGACTCCAAGAACCCCGACGACAACTGGGTGACCTCAATTTTTACCCTGAACTTCTGGCTGAACAACCGCTTTATCCTCCAGGCCCGCTATAACCTGGGCCTCAGCAGCCTAACTGCGGGGACGGGGGTCTGCATCGCTCGGGAGGTTTTCGAGAAGACGGGGGGCTGGTCCACCGTCACCATCACCGAAGACCTGGAGTTTGCCGTCCAGGCCCTGTGGCACGGCTTCCGGGCCACTTTCGCCCGGGAGACCCGGGTTTACGACGAGAAGCCCGTCACCTTCTACGACGCCTGCCAGCAGCGGCTGCGCTGGGCCCGGGGGCAGCTTAACGTGGCCTTTATGTATGTGCCCCGGCTGCTGGCCCGGGGAATAATAGAAAGAGACCCGGCCCGCCTGGAGGGAGGAATCCGCCTGCTGCAAATCCCGATGGTGGCTGTGGGCTCCCTCATGGCCCTCCTGGCCTGGCCGCTCCCCGCCTTTTTCCGGGAGACCTCCCTCTACTTCCGCCTGGGGGAGCAGTATCCCTTGGTCGCCGCCACCCTGGCCGCGGTCCCATATCTCTTGCCTCTCTTAACGGTGCTCCTGGACCGGCTTCCCCTGAAGCCGTGCCGCTATTTTGCCATGTACCCCATCTTCTACCTGAGCTGGGGGGCCCTGCTCCTGTACGCCCTCTTTACCTTCCGCCGCCAGATCTGGGTGCCCAGCAACCATACCCGCGCCCTGGATCACCGGACCCTTTTTCAGCGGTCCGGCTACAACCCGGCCGTCACGGAAAGGTTCGCCCCCCTGGGCCGGCGGCACTCCAGCCTGGGGGGAAGCGCCCGCTGGTAAGAAGACGGCCGCGACAGTTTCTCTTTCTTCTGCTACAATAGTAAAAAAAAGCAAAAGCGCAAAAGCTGAGGCAGGTGTCCGCGGTGAACCAGACCAGAATCCTAGTCATCGAAGACGACCCCCACATCCGGGAGTTGCTCCGGGTTTGCCTGGAGCAGGAGGGCTACCTGGTGGAGATGGCCACCGACGGCTTGACGGGACTGGAACGGGCCCGGAAAGGCTGCTTTAACCTGGTGATCCTGGACCTGATGCTGCCGGGAGTGGACGGCTTTACCATCTGCCGCGAACTGGCGGAGAAGGAGGGCGGCCGAACCCCGGTGCTGATCCTAACTGCCAAAGGAGAGGAAATGGACCGGGTCCTGGGCTTGAAGCTGGGGGCCGACGATTACGTGGTCAAACCCTTCAGCCCCCGGGAGCTGGCTGCCAGGGTGGAGGCCATCCTGAGGAGGGTAGAGCCCCCGGCCGCCGCCGACATGGATATCGCCGTGGCCGATTTAAAGATCTCCCCCCTCTCCCGCGAGGTTACCGTCAACGACCGGCAAGTTTTGCTTACCCCCAAGGAGTTTGAGCTGCTGCAGCTGCTGGCCGCCCATCCCGGGAGAGTTTTCTCCCGGGAAGATCTGCTCAACCGGATCTGGGGCTACGATTTTGCGGGGGGCAGCAGAACTGTGGACGAGCACGTGAAAAACCTCCGCCACAAGCTGAAAAAGTCGGGCACCGCCTACCAGTATATTCAGACTGTTTGGGGAATCGGATATAAATTCGAGGCGGTGAAGCAATGAAACCCAGGCGTGTTTTCGCCCGCTTGCTGCTCAGCTACCTGGCCATTACCCTGGTAGTCCTGGCCGCCGTCAGCCTCATCTTTGTCCGTCTGATGCACCGCTACTTTTTTAACGTGGAAGGGGTGCACCTGACCATGAGGAGCGAGCGGATTGCCGCCCTGGTGGAGGAGCACCTCTACCGGGGCGACCTCCAGGAGTTGTCCACTCTGGTGGAGACCCTGGCTTTCTCCAACGATATCTACCTCTGGGTGACGGACAAGGAGGGGAAGGTGCTGGAGTTTGCCGGCAGCAACCCGGAGAGGCTGGGCCTGCGGGTGGAGCAGCATGAGATCGAGCATGTCCTGGCGGGGAACGTAATTACCAAGCAGATTACCGGTCCCGGCTACAACAGCCTCTTCCACATGGCCCCCCTCTACGTGCCGGGCTACGAGCCCCAGGAGAACTGGGACAGCTGGGAAGCGGGCGGGGCGGGGGGAGATCCCTCCCAGGTAATCGGGACCCTGGCTATCAGCTCCCCCCTGGGCTCGGTCACGGGCATCATGGGGGTGGTTACTCGGCTGGGCATGATGGCGGCCCTGGGAGGCCTCTTCCTGGCCGTGGGGATCGGCTATACTCTCTCCCGCAAGATCGCCAGCCCCCTGGAGGAGATGAGCGCCGTAGCCATGGAGCTGTCCCGGGGAAACTACAATGTCCGGGTAAACCACCGCTCCGACGATGAAGTCGGGCGCCTGGCGGAAACCCTGAACTTCGCCATCGACAAGGTTTCCGGGGCCATGCGGGAGCAGCAGCAGACGTTGAAGCTTCAGCGGGAACTGATCTCCGATATCTCCCACGAGTTCCGCGCTCCTCTAACTACCCTGCAGGGATTCCTGGAGCTGATGCTCCGGGGGAAGATCCCGGAGGCGGAGCGGGAGCGCTACCTGGAGATGATGCACCGGGACACCGTTTACCTGGGCGGCCTGGTCCGGGATTTAATCGACCTGGAAAACCTGGAGATTAGGCGGGAAACCCTGGAGAGGCGGCCTGCGGACGGCGAAGAACTGCTGGCGGCCTGCCTGGAGAATTTGCAGCTTAAAGGGGTGGAGAAGGGGGTGAAGCTGGAGCTGCAGGTGGAAGAGAAGCTTCCCCTGCTCATGGTGGACGAGCGGCGTTTCTACCAGGTCATGATTAACCTGGTGGAGAACGCCCTGCGCTTCAGCCCCCGGGGCGGGACCATACGGGTCCGGGCTCATCCCGGAGAGGGAGGCGTCTTCTTTTATGTCTCCGACGAAGGGCCCGGCATACCCAAGGAGGAGCAGCCCTTTATCTGGAACCGCTTCTACAAGGTAGACAAGGCGCGCTCCCGGCAGGAGACCGGCTGCGGGCTGGGCCTGGCCATCGTCCGCCGCATCGTGGAGTTGCATGGCGGCTGGATTACCGTGGAAAGCGAGCCCGGCTGCGGCACCACCTTCACCTTCTGGCTGCCCGCCGCGCCGGAGCAGTAAAGGGCAAGGTCATCTTGGTAAAAAAAACACCTCTTGAACCGGCGGGCCGGCCGCCGTCTCGCCACTGCCCCCTCCCTGCTCCCCGGGGCGAAGGCCCCTTCTTTAACTCTCCTCTTTTCTCCCTGCCGGGGCGGAAATTATGCCTTCTTGGCCAGACGATCACCCCTTGCCGGGTGAAAACCTGGTTATCACCGCTGGTACAGAGAGTGCCGGAAGCAATGATTTTTTCCCGGATATCTTTATAACTTCCGCTGGCCCGGCATCCAGAATGCTTTTGCGCTGGAAAAACCTTTAACTCTTGCCCACACTTTAAAACAGATGTAAAAATTGACAGGAATCTATCCCGGATTAGGCGAATTATTATGTTGCCAAATACAAACAGTCATTTAAGGAGGATGTGGGCGTGCAAGTGGCGGCCCTTTCCCTGCGGGGAGTACGGAGGGACAGCCTGAATCACTACCGGGAGGATTTGAGCGCCCTGCTTAAAGAGAGCGCCGCCGCCCTGGTTGTCCTACCGGCCTACAGCGCCTTGCTCTTGGCCCTGGAAACGGGCCGGCTGGCGCCGGGAGAAGATTTTCCCGCCCTCGCCGAGTCCTACCGGGCGATGGCTCCGGAGTGGAACGTCTCTTTCCTGGAGCTGCACCGGGACCTGGCTCGCCGGCACAATCTCTACCTGGTTTGCGGCACCCTTTTTGAAGAAGAGGGAGGCTGCTGGTACCATACGGCGTACTGCTGCGATCCCCGGGGGGAAATAAGCGGCCGCCAGCGCCAGACCCACCTGGACCGGGAACAGCGGGAGCTGGGCCTCTCCCGGGGAGAGGAGCTGGAGCCGCTGCCCCTGGAGGATCTGCGCCTGGGCATCCTGGTGGCCAACGACGTCCGCCATCCCGAAACGGGCCGGATCCTGGCCCTTCAAGGGGTCGACCTGGTGGTCCATTGCGGGGCCCTGCCGGCGGGCGCCAACCCCTGCCTCCAGGTGGCCGGCTTATGGTCCCAGGTGCAGCAGAACCAGTTCTGGGGCGTGGAGGCCCAATTGAGCGCCTCCCTGGGGCGGCGGGAATTTTCCGGGGAGTGCGCGGTCCTGGCTCCCTGCGAGATCACCGAAGGGCAGACAGGCTACCTGGCTCGCAGCGGCCCCGAGGCGCCCCTGGCGGCGGCCCGGCTGGACCGGGAAGCCCGCCGCGAGATAATGAACCGCTATCCCTTGCTAAAGCTGCTAAACCCGAGAGCTTACCGCGGCCACCTCTACTAGGGCTGCCGGAAAGGGGGAAGGGAGATGCCTTTGGACGGCTGGAAAGAGAGGCTTTTCAGGCGCTACCTGCTTTACAAATGCCGGGAGGAGAGGGTGCGCCGGCACCTCCGTTCCCGGGTCAAGAAGCTGCCGGCACCGGATCCCGGGGACGGCCGGCGGGTGCGGGCGGCAGCCGTCCAGGTGGAGATAAAGCTGTTTAAGGAGCCCCTGGATTACGTTGAGGAGATGCACCGCCTGACCCTGGAGGCGGTGGAGGCGGGGGCGCAGTTGATTGTTTTCCCCGAAGACAACAATCTGCCCCTGCTGGGGATGCTGCCCGGCGTAGAAGAGGCCGGGAAAGCGGTGATCCCGGGAGACGGGGAGGCCCCGAAAAAAGAGCCGGAGATTACCGTTACCGACGTGATCCGCTACGTGGGCCCGGTGGTAAGGCCCCTTATACATACCATTTTTTCCACCCTGGCCCGCTGGTACAGGGTCTACATCATGGCCGGCAGCTACCTGCTTCCGGAGGGGGACCGGGTGATGAACCGGGCCATCCTGTACGGCCCCGACGGCAGCTTTATCGGCAAGCAGGACAAGGTGCACCTGATGCCCATCGAGAAGGAGTGGGGGATTAGCCGGGGGAGCAAGCTGGAGGTCTTTCCGACCCCCCTGGGGAAGCTGGCTTTCCCCGTTTGCATGGATGCCACCTATTTCGAGACCTTCCGGATCCTGGAGAAGCAGGGGGCGGAAATCGTCATGATTCCCATTGCCAACCCGGAACCGTACAACTACTGGCTGGCCTTGCGGGGGATCTGGCCCCGGGTCCAGGAGGCTCCAGTTTACGGGATTAAGAGCGCCCTGGTGGGGCGGGTCCTGGGCTTTGAATTTACCGGCCGGGCCGGGGTTTTTGCCCCCATGGAACTGACCCCCAGGGGGGACGGGGTCCTGGCCGAACTGGAGTCTCCCGGCAAGGAAGGGATCGCGGTGGCCGACCTGGACCTGGAGGCTCTCCAGGAGCTGCGCCGGAACCATCCCTGGCGGGACAGCAACGAGCAGCTTTACCAGCGCTACTTTTCCCACCTTTACCAGCTTTACCCTTACCGGGAGGCGCCGCCGGGGGCTGCTTCCCCCAGGCCCTCCTCGCCGGGAGCCGTGCCCGGCAGCTGATGCGCGTCCCCCGTTGACCGCCTTTTTAGCTTTGCCCCGGTTAGCCAGTTTCCGGAGCCGCCTGTTCCGGGTTGCAGTTCCGGCCTCTCCAGGGCGGCGGTCCCGCTAGCGGGCCGCCCTTTTTGATTAGGGGGCCAAGATCGCCGCTCCGCCGGCTTGTTTTGGCCTGGACGGCGTCCTTGAGCCGCCTTTGAGCTTAAGGAGCCGGGCCAGGGGCCGCGGCGGTATCCACAGCGGCGGCGGTACGTTGACCGCCAGATAAGATTAAAAAGCCTGCTTTTTAGGGAGGAGAAGCCTGGAGCAGGCGCCCTTGCCTGCCGCCCGGGGTGTTTTATTTTTGGGCACCTCTCCGGGGCGTTTTGCTTCCGGGGCTGGGCCGGGTGCTTGTTTCCCGATCCGCCGGCCAAGGTGTTTTCCTGGGGGCGCCGCAGTTTCCGGGACCGCCGCCCGGGGCTCTTTTTCCCGAAGATCTTTTTCCCGGGGCCGGCGCCGCCCCGGCGGCGCCGATTGGCGGAAGGCCGTTTTCCCGGCGGGAGGCCGCCCTCTCCCGCCGGGGAGAACGCTTTTCCCGGGGCTGGCCCCGCTGAAATGGCATGCCGCCAGCGGCCTGGCTTTCGCGAAAAAGGGATCTTTTTCCGGGGGCGGGACGGGAGCTAGCGGGAGTCTCTCCCCCGCTGCCAGAGGGCGTAAGCCAGAAAGCCCGCCCCCGAGGCGAAAGCCGCCCCGGTACTGGCTTTCCCGCTATGGGGATCCACCGTTTCGCAGCAGAAGCCGTTGTCCATGGGCGCCCGGGCCAGGAAGGAGAGCCCCCCCCGGTTCAGGGCCAGGAGATCGTTGGCTGCGGCCAGGGGCCAGGGGTTGCGGCAGTGGAGAGAGCCGGTCTCGCTGAAAGGAACCCCCCGGTGGAAATAGGGATTGTGGTCCGAGCGGATCCAGGCCACGGTATTCCGGTACACGGGATCCTCCGGGGAACAGAAGCCGTAATGGGGAAGCAACTGCAGGCTGCCCGGGGGGTTGTCGTAAAGCCGGTAGCCGCCCCGGCCGTCCACCGCCCAGGCAAACATGGGGCCCAGGGGCCCTTCCACGGTGCCGTGCCGGCGAATGGCGCGGTACAGCCGCTCCGCCGCTTCCCGAAAGTCGAGGGGGTGCTGCCAGCGCTTTTGCTGCTGGAGCCCCGCCAGGTAGGCAAAGGCGCGCTGCAGCAGGGCGTTGTCGTAGATCAGGAAGGGATAGGGCACCGGGTCGTCGGAGGGGTCCAGGAAGGTGCTATAGAGCCCCGTCTCCTCGTGGCGGCGCTCTTCCGCCTTTTGCACCAGGAGGTCCAACCCTTCGGCGATGGGGCTCTCCCGGATTAGGCTGCCGTCGCCGCTTAAAGTTTCGTAGCGCTCCAGGGCCAGGATAAAGGCGGCCAGCTGGTCCAATTCGAAGCCGGGGTAGAGGAGGGTCCCGTTGATGTAGTGGGCGTGGTCCCCGGCATGGTTCAGGTGGCGCCGGAAGACGGTGAGCAGAAGCTCCCGGGCCACGGCCCGGTCCACCAGGAGGAGGCCCGGAAAGCTCCACAGCAGGGTGTCCCGGCTCCAGAAGGCGGCGCTGACATAGTAGCGCGGGCTCCGGGAGGTGACGGGAACCAGGCGGTCGTTGTCCATGGCGCGGCCCAGGGCGTAGTAGTAGTTGAAGAAGAGGTTGCGGTTAAGCACTCGGGTGAGGCGGCGGTCCGGCAACTCCAGCCGGTGGCGCTCCAGCCACTGTTCCGTCTCCTGGAGCAGAGCTTCCGAGCCGCGCCGCTTCAGGTGGACCGTGGTGGTTCCGGCACCGTCGCTCTCCAGGTTCACCGCGGCAAAGAGGGTGACGGTGGCGCTTTCCCCCGGACCCAGTTCCAGGGGGATCCCCGTCCAAAAGCGGCCCCGGCGGGGAGCAAAGTGCCAGGGGGCCTGGGGATCCAGGTTCAAGGCCAGGGCCGCCAGGGGGAGCCCTTTCCGGGCTTCCAGGAACAGGCTTTTCGTCCAGCTATCGTAGCTTAAGACCCGCCGGACCTCCAGGCGGCGCCGGTTAAAGATCACCTGGTTGAATTCCCGCCAGCAGCCCTGCCAGCCCGCTTGGAATTTTGCCGCCCGGGGGGAAAGGTTGGTCAGGGTGAGCCGGTAGATAAAGCCCCGCTCCCCGGGAGGGGCGGCCAGTTCGCCGCGGGCTTCCCACTGACCCGGCTCGCCGGCCCGGAAGGAAGGGATCCAGTAGTGTCGATAAGCGGCCCCCAGACCCCGGTTCAGGTCCAGGGGGCGCCCTTCCCGGCTGATCCAGGGAGCCAGCAGCGGCTCCCCGCCGCCCCCCCGAAACTCCAGGAGGCCGCGGCCGGCGTAGTGGAGCAGATTAAGGGATTTAATCCTTCCCGCGGCGTCAATCTCCGGCAGGGAGAGGTACTCGTTGCCCGTCAAAAAAAGAGCTTCCTCCGGGGGGAGCTCCCGGGGAACGGTTAACAGCATCTTCTTTTCTTGAGCCTCAGGCATGGCGAACACCCTCCAGAAGGCGGCGGGCATTGCCGCCGAAGATCAACTCCAGGTCCCCTTCCGGTAATTGCAGCCGCCGGCAGAGCTCCAGCTGCGTCTCCAGGTAGGCCCGGGCGAAGCCCCGGGGAAACCAGGAAGAATCGCTGCCAAAGATGATCCTTTCCGGCCCGATGGTCTCGTAAAAGCGCCGGAACAACTCCTCCAGGGTCAGGGGACCGGGATGCCAGCGTATCCACTCGTTGTTTCCCGAAGTATCCACGTAGACGTTGGCTGCCGACCAGCAGAGCTGCAGCAACTCCCGGGGGTAGCCGCAGCCGAAGTGGGGGACCACGAAACTGATCCCCGGATAGCCCTTGGCCACGGGCTCCAGGCTCAGGGGGTTGATGTTGGTGCCCGAGGCGATCCCCCCGCCTCCCCCCAGGATTCCGAAATGGATCAGGACGGGGAGGCGGTGCCTCTCGGCCGCGGCCCAGAGGGGGCGCAGTGAAGGATCCCCCAGGGGCATCTCCACCAGGGGGGCAAATATCTTATATCCCTTAAAACCGTACTCGGTGACGGCCTTCTCCAGGGAGGCGGGAGCCCCCTTTTCCTGGGGGTGGTGGTGGGCAAAGCCCACCAGCCGGGGCCGATACGGGGCGATGGCTTCCGCCAGGGCCTCGTTGCCCCCTCCTGTGACCAGGACCACCTGCTCCAGCCGGTGCTTCCGGGCTTCGTCAAACCAGAGGGAAGCCCCTTCCCCGGGAGGCAAGGGGGGCCCCGGATCGGGGAAGTTCCAGCTCCGGCGCCACTGCCGGTCGTATTCCCGGCTCCAGTTATCAATAACGGCCAGCTTTTCCGCCCCGTATTCCTTCTGGTAGCGGCGCCGGTACGCCACAAATTGCGGGTCGAAGCCTTCTACAGGCAGGTGGACGTGAAAATCGATAATTTTCATCTTCGATCTATTCTACGGGATAAAGTAAAAACCTTCCTGAGGAGGGGCAGGCCCGCCCGAGGCGGGGGGCGGCCGGGGGAAGGAAGACGGAGCGGCCGGCGGAAAATACAGGATTAGGGGAGGCTTTGTCGGAAACAAGAGCAGGAGAGGCAAAAACTAATTGTTTCAGGAGGAATGCCGATGAGAGAGCCTTCGGTTACCGTGGTGAAAACGGGCATCGGCTTCGGTTGCTGCCTGGCCATGATCATATCCTGGAGCCTTCACCAGTCCGTGCTTTATGCCCTGTTCCACGGGGTTTTGGGCTGGTTCTACGTGCTCTGGTACTTGATCGTGATCAAGTAGCTTTTCCTCTGCTTGACGCCAACATTGGCAATCCATATAAAATGCCTCGCCGGATCGCTTTTAGAATGCCTGGCCGGGCCGGCTCCGGTTCCAGCCCTGCTTTTCCCCCCGGGCAATATAATTAAAAACTTTGCCGAACCGGGTATAATTGCAATTTATTTGAAGGAAAAAAATAAATGATCGTGGAAAAACATAGGGTGATTAAAATCCCCAAATAGGGGATAAACCATGAAAAAGGTCCGCAGCAGTCCCAGGCAGGTTGCCGGATGCCGGATTAATCGGAGGAGGTCATCATGAACAGAATTGAGAAAGCGCTAATGCATGCCTTGTTTGTCCACCTGCACCACAATATCGACAAGGTCATCGATTTCGGCATCTTTAAAAAGCTCAACGAAAAAGTAAGCCAGGCCTGGCCGGGCAGCCTGCTCATCGGGCCAGACGCCAACGACGACGCCGCCGTTTTCCGCATGCCCGGCGATGAAGGGCTGATGGTGGCCAAGATGGAGAGCCACTGTTCTCCCTGCGTCCCCCGTCCTTACGACGCGGCGGCCACCGGGGCCGGCGGGGCCATGAGAGACGTGGTGGCCATGGGAGGGAGGCCCCTCTTTTGCCTGGATTTTATCGGGACCCGGGATCCGGAGGCGGAAGTCATTGTCGGTCCCTGCGGCTTTGACGGAGAATGCACCTGCGGCGAGTGCAAAAGGATGACCAGCGGGGAGAGGATGAACCTGATGATCCAGGGGGTGCACGACATGTGTGCCGCCATGGATGTTTTTGTGGTGGGGGGCGGCTTGTCCACTTCTTTCAGCGATATCGTCCCCGCCATGGTGGTGGCCATTATCGGGCGCCTGGTGGTGGACAAACCCCTTACCAAGCCGGCTAAAAATGTAGGGGATAAGTTGATTATTGTAGGCGAGACCGGCAATGACGGGAATGATACTCTCTTCAGGGCCGGGCTGGTGAAGGTGATGCGCCCCGCCGAGGCCCTGTTTAAGGAAGAAAGGCTGACCATGGAGGCCGCTCTGGCGGCTATTAAAACCGGAAAGATCAACGCCTGCTCCGACCTGGGTGCCGCCGGGATCGGGGCGGCGGTGTGCGAATCGGTCAGGTACGGGGGGCTGGGGGCCCGGGTGGATCTCTCCAAGGCCCCGGTGAAGGTGGAAGGTCTTGCTCCCGAAGAGATCCTGATCTGTGAAACCCAGGCCCGGATGCTTTTCCAGGTGAACCCCGCCCATGTGCAGGAAGTGCTGGAAGCGGCCCGCTCCCAGGGGGCCCGGGCGGAGGTAATCGGCGAGATTACCGGGGAGGAGGAGGCTCTATTCTTCTACGGCTCCGAGACGGTGGCCCGGATTCCCAATCGCCCCTCCCCCGAGCAGATGGAGCAGCTTACAAAAGGGTAAGGGCGCCTTTTCTTGACGATAAACGAGCCGGTCTCCGGGACCGGCTCGCCTATTGACAGCTTAAATTTTGCCAATATTACGACTTTTGATCGGGGTGCCTTGCGCCGGTTCCTGGAGCCAGTGAGTTCCGGCGGGGAACTCCGTCAAAGCAGCGCTGAAGGCCCTAGGATTGGACGAGCCGGGCCAATCGGCGCCTGAGGAGCCGGGAGACGGCCCCGGCAGCCGGGGCTTAGAGTCCGAGGGAGGGCAGCCCCGGCAAAGCAATAGCTGAAGAGCGGAGGGGAAGATGCTCCCGGAACGCCGATAAATGCCTAAAGTGGGAAAGGAAGGACAAAGGCGGAAAACTGTTGCCAAAAGACGGACCCGGAGACGGTCCCGGCAAGCCAAATACAAAGCCCGGAGGAGGAGTTGACCCCGGAATAGGAGGAGGAGATGCCATGAGCGACGCCAAAAACTACGTGGTAATTTCCCAGGCCAGGCCGATGAATTACCGGAGAGACTACGTTTCCTTGCCGGCCAACTATGGGACCGACCAGTACTACCGGCGGGAAGATGTACGCAGCATCATTGAACTGGTGGAGCAGAACCTTTCCCTGCTGGACGAGAAAACCGGCTTTACGGAGAAGCTGAAGAACAAGAAAGTGGTAATCAAGCCCAACCTGGTGATGGTGGTCCACGATGCGGGCTTTAAGGACCGGGAGTACCCGGAAAGCACCGATCCCCGGGTCATGGATGCCATCATTATCTTTTTGAAAAAATACACCTCCGATATTGTCATCGTGGAATCCTCGGGCCGGGGGATGCCTACCCGCGCCTCTTTCCGCATCTCCGGGCTGGACCGGGTGGCCCGGCATCACGGCCTGGGGATCCTGGCCCTGGAAGAACAGCCGGTGGATCGCTATATCCTGCCCAAGGCCAAGGTGATGAAGGAGATTATCGTGCCCCGCATCTTTAGCGAAGTTGCCGCCGGGAGGGCCTTCTACATCTCTGTTCCCAAGATGAAAACCAACCTCTACACCGGGGTTACCCTGGGCTTCAAAAATGCCATGGGGACCATTACCTACAACCTCCGCCAGCGCAACCACAACTACTGCATCGACCAGAAGCTGGTGGATATGCTTTATCTCTTCCGGCCCCATCTCACCATTATCGACGGCATTGTGGGAGGGGAAGGGAACTGCCCCGCCCCGGTGGAGCCCGTGGACAGCCAGGTAATCATCAGCGGGACCAACAGCGTGGAGACGGACCGGGTGGCCACCCGGATGATGGGCTTTGACCCCCGGGAGATCGACCTGATGCGCATCGCCGACGAGATGGGCTTCGGCGATCCCCAGGTGGAGATCATCGGCAAGGAGAAGGTGACTCCTTTCCGCCCCGCCGACCCCTCCCTGGTAGGAGAATGGATGGCGGAAAAATTCCCCAATGTGAAGGTGCTCGTGGGCTTTACCATTAACAACGCGCCCCGGGTGGAAGGGCTGAAGGCGGACAACCAGTTGATGCGCAAAATGGAGCTGGCTTGCCGGGGAGGCTGCCTGGCCACCACCCGCTTTGCTTTTGACATGGTCTACTACGAGGACCGCCGAAGAGACTTCCACCTCAACCTGATCCTGGGGGACGGGGTAAAGGAGGGCGGCAAAACCTACTACTTCGATCGCCACGGGAAAGCTTACAGCACCGAGGAGATCGCCAGGCTTCCCGGCAAAAAGCTGGCCGTGGGGAGCTGCACCAAGCCTTTGGCCGGGATGGTGGACCGCCACGTGGACGGCTGCATGACCTTGCCCAATTCCCCCCACATGGCCCTGCACTGGCTGAGCGGGACCTTCTGTACCGTTATGTCTCCCAAGAACAAGCAGTTGATGTCCCTGCTGGTGGGCACCCTGCAAACCATGATGGCGCGCATCAAGTTGATCCGCCAGGGGCAGCGCCTGGACTGCCCCATGCACTTCGACGACAGCATCGTGGAGCCGCGGCCGCTGAGCGAAGAGGAGAAGGAAAAGGACTACATTCCCTGGCCGCTGCCGCCCCTCACCGGTCAGGAGAAGAGGCAGTTGATCAAGAACGAGATCCGCTCCGTCCTGGCCACCTTCAAGGGATAGGAAGGATCTCTAAAAAAAATCGCAAAGGAGTAAAGCATGGGCAACGATTGGATTTTAAACCATCCGGCGGAACGCGACCGGCGGCAGAAGGGCCTGCTGCGCAGCTTGATGATGCGGTGGTATGCCCCCAACGAAAAGGGGGTCATGGAGACGGTCTACAAGATCAGCCGGAAGCTGCCGAAGAACAAATTTGGGGAACTGGCGGCCCGGGGGATTGCCGCCTTTATGAACCGGGTGCTGACTTACAGCGTGGTGGTGACCCGCCAGGAGCTCTTTGAATTTATCGAATCCCTCCCCGACGATTTTAAGATTACCCTGGGGAACTGCCCCTGCAAAGAGTTGACCCAGGCCCGGGAGGGGCTGGACGGAACCTTAAAAGGGGAGACCTGCTTTAGCTGCGCTACCCCCCTGGAGACGGATGTGCAGATCGGGGAAGGTTCCCGCTTTTACGTGGAAAAAGTTCCCTCCTTCCGGTACATTACCAAGGAGGAGCTTATCGAGCACGAAAAGAAGCTCCTGGACATGGGGCTGGTTCCCAATGTGTACCTCTTCTGCCGCGGCGAATCCGCCATCTGCAACTGCTCGCCGATAAGCTGCATCCCCATGATTGCCAACCGGGAGATCGGGGGCTACCGGTTAAAGGTCTTGCTGCCGGGGAGGTACGTGGCCCGGCGCCGGGAAGGCTTGTGCCGGGGATGCGGCGAATGCCTCAGCCTGGCGGTTTGTCCTTTTGAAGCCCGGAAGCTGGTAGAGACGGAGAACGGCGCCTACGCCGAGATAAAATCCGTGGACCGCTGCTACGGCTGCGGCAAATGCGCGGAGCACTGCTCGCAGCAGGCGGTAGAGATGGTGCTGCGTTCCGCCAATTAAAGGGAGCGGCGCCGGCGAAGCAGGGCCGTCCCTGAGAGCGGCGCCGGGAAAAAGGAGCCGTCCCCGGCGCCGGAAAGGAGAGCCCTCCCGGGCTCGGCGCCGGGAAAGGGGGGCGGTTGCAGCTGCCGGAGAAGGGAGGGGCAATCGGCCCGGGGCACGGGAGAGAAGAAGATGGGGGAAGTAGTAGTCATCCGGAAGATGAGGCCGGAGGACCGCCGACGGATCCGGGAGATATGCTGCCAGACCGGCTTCGGAGGAGAAAGCATCGAGCCCATATTTGATGACCCGGAGCTCTTTGCCGACCTCTGGTCCTCCTACTATACCGACTTTGAGCCCGAATCCGCCTTTGTGGCGGAGCACATTGGGGAAGTGGTCGGCTACCTCTTGGGCTGCCTGGACACCCGGCGCTACAATAGAATCTTATTTGGGCGCCTGGCTCCCCGATTGCTGGGGAGAATCTTGACGGGCCGCTACCACATCGGCGAAAAAACCCGGGCTTATTTCCGCTCCCTCATCGCCCAGCTGCTCCGGGGGGAGGTGGTGAACCCGCCTCTAAAGGAGTACCCCGCCCACCTGCATATCAACATCGCCGCGGGCTGCCGCCGCATGGGCATCGGGAGCCTGCTCATGGAGAGCTACCTGGCTTATCTCCGGGAAAAGGGGGTTCGCGGGGTGCACCTGGGGACTTCTTCCCTGCATACCAGCGCCCTGCCCTTCTATGAGAAGCTGGGTTTTCAGCTATTCGGCAAGAAGCCGACCCTTTTCTTGGGCAAAAAGATAGATTCCATCGCCTACGTCAAGAGGCTGTGATTGTGGATTCTTCTTTCCCGGATAAACTAAAGCCTGCAGGAAAGACCGGGAGGCTTGTTTTTGGAGAAGCAGTTTCTGCCTGTTACCAGGGAAGAGATGCACCGCCGGGGCTGGGAGCGCCTGGATTTTATCATCGTCAGCGGTGATGCCTACGTGGATCACCCCTCTTTTGGGGTGGCCATCATCGGGAGGTACCTGGAGGCCCGCGGTTTCAAGGTGGGCATTATCCCCCAGCCCGATTGGAGAGACCCGGATGCTTTCAAGAGGCTGGGCCGCCCGAAGCTGGCCTTCCTGGTTACCGCCGGAAATGTGGATTCCATGGTCAACCATTATACCGCCGCCCGGAGAAGAAGGAAGAGCGATGCCTACTCTCCCGGCGGAAAAGCCGGCCGGCGGCCGGACCGGGCCACCATTGTCTACGCCCGCAAGATCCGGGAGGCTTATAAAAAGGTTCCCATCATCCTGGGCGGCATCGAGGCCAGCCTGCGCCGCCTGGCCCATTACGACTACTGGGAAGACCGGCTGCGCCGCTCCATCCTTCTGGATGCCGGGGCCGACCTGCTGGTTTACGGCATGGGGGAGCGGGCGATCCTGGAGATTGCCGAAGGCCTGGAGAGCGGCCTCTCCATCAAGGATCTTACCTATGTGCGGGGCACTGTTTACCAATCCCACAGCCTGGACCGCCTGGGCGAAAAAATAATCCTCCCTTCCTACGATGAGCTGCTGGCCTCCCGGGAGCTCTTTGCCCGGAGCTTCATGATCCAGTACCGGAATGCCGATCCGGCAAACGGCCTCCCCCTGGTGGAGCCGTACCGGGATGGCTACGTTATCCAGAACCCGCCTGCGGAACCCCTGACCCCCTTTGAACTGGACAGCATCTACCTGCTCCCCTATACCAGGACCTTTCACCCTATTTACGAAAAGGAGGGCGGGGTCCCCGCCTTGACCGAGGTGAAGTTCAGCCTGGTCAGCAGCCGGGGCTGCTTTGGGGGCTGCAGCTTTTGCGCCCTGGCCTTCCACCAGGGCCGAACGGTCCAGGCTCGCAGCATTCCCGGCCTCCTGGAGGAGGCTGCGGCCATGGTCCGGGAGCCGGATTTCAAAGGCTACATCCACGACGTGGGGGGACCCACGGCCAATTTCCGGAAGCCGGCCTGCCGGAGGCAGAAGAAGCGCGGTCCCTGCCCGGACCGGCTCTGCCTCTTCCCCCGGCCCTGCCCCAGCCTGGAGGTGGATCACAGCGAATACCTGGAACTGCTCCGGGAGCTGCGGAAACTGCCGGGGGTGAAGAAAGTCTTTATCCGCTCCGGGATTCGCTACGACTACCTGCTCTACGACCCTAAGAAGGAGTTTTTCGAAGAGTTGTGCCGCTACCATGTCAGCGGCCAGCTAAAAGTGGCCCCCGAACACGTGGACCCCGTCGTCCTGGAAAAAATGGGGAAGCCGGGGCCCGAGGTTTTTGAAAGGTTCAAAAGGGAGTACCGGCGGATCAACGAAAAATACGGCCTGCGGCAATACCTGGTTCCCTACTTCATCTCCGGGCACCCCGGTTCCAACTTGCAGGCGGCGATCCGGCTGGCGGAATATATACGGGATATGGGGGTAATCCCCCTGCAGGTTCAAGATTTCTACCCCACCCCGGGGACCCTCTCCACCTGCATGTATTACACGGGTTTGGACCCCCGGACCATGGAGAAGGTGCATGTCCCCAGGTCTCGGGAGAAGGCCATGCAAAGGGCTTTGCTCCAGTACAACCACCCCCGCAGCTACCGGCTGGTTTACCGGGCGCTGAAAGAGGCGGGGCGGGAGGACCTGATCGGCTTCCGGAGAGAATGCTTGATTAGGCCCCCGGGGAGGAAGAGGGGTTAAAGCCGGGCCGGCTGAAGCCCCGGCCGGAGCGGGCCGTCGAGCACCGGGCCGAGGCCGTCTTCCCTTCCCGGCGGATCAACGGCGAAGCTTTTTCCCCAAATTTTGGCCCGCCCCGGCTGCGCGCACCCCATCCTCTTGGAGTTCGCCCCCTCAAATTTTTGTCCTTATTCGGCCTTTTTCAGGATTTGCCGCTGCCGGCATCTCCCCGGGAAAATTTTTTTGTCGGTAAATGACCGGAAGGAGGCACACCGGGGCCGGGCCTGCTTATTATAATGTACGGCCCAAAGCGGCGGGCCGTGGAGTCCATCAAGCGCGGGGAGGCCGGGGGCGAAACCGGGAGGCCGGCGCTGGCGGGAGGGCCGCCGGCCCGGGGGGCAGGGAAAATCCGCCCCGGCCCGCGGCGGCAAGGAGTGTGAAAACTTGCCTGCAGCCTTGCAAGAGCAACTGGAAGCCCTTCTGCAAAAAATTGAGAAGATGCGCTCCGCCTTTTACCCTCCTGATTGGCGGTACGATCCCCTGTACCTGGTGGCCCAGGAACTCCGGCAGATTATCCGGCAACTGGAGGGATCATGAAGGGGAGGGCAGGGCAATAAACCGCCGGCACAAATTTGCAACTTAAAGGCTAGAGGGAGTTTTCCGCTATTTTAATCTCTTTCTTCACAATGCAGTTTTTCCCCCTGGCCTTGGCTTCGTAGAGAGCTTCGTCGGCGGTATTTATGATTTCATCCACGCAGGCTCCCGGGCGGTAGCTGGTGACCCCCATGCTGACCGTTATCGAGATCTCCCGGTGGTTATACTGGGCTGGAGCGGCTTCCACGGATTTCCTTATTCGTTCCGAGAAGATTACGGCTTCGTTCAGGTCGGTAACCGGGAGCAGGATGCCAAACTCTTCTCCCCCCAGCCTTCCCACGATGTCCACCCGGCGCAGTACTTTCTTAATGACCGTAGCCAGATGCTGCAGGGCGGCATCTCCCGCAGCGTGGCCCAGGCTGTCGTTGATGCCCTTGAAGTTGTCGATGTCCAGGAGAATGAAGGAGAATTGATGGTTGTAGCGGCGGGCCCGTTCGATCTCCTGCTTGAGGGATTCGATAAAGTGGCGGCGGTTCCAGAGGCCGGTCAATTCATCGGTGGTGGCCAAAAGGTGCAAGGCCTCCTCCACCTGCTTCAACTCGGTAATATCCCGCATCATAATCATCCGTCCGTAAGAAAGGGGAGCCATACCCACCATGAACCAGCGCTCGCCCAAGCGGATGTTCTGGCGCAAATGAGCGGCGGTGCCGGTAATCAGGGAGGCAAATTCGGGCCAATTCTTAAACAGTTCCCCGGCGGATTGGCCGATGGATTTGCTGTCAATGCCCAGGTAGTGCTCTGCGGTGGCGTTTAAATCCAGCAGGCGGAGTTGGGAATCCAGGACCAGGACGCCCTCGGGCAGGATTTGAAATAGAACATTCCGGGCGACGGGATCCGATTCCATAAGGCTGTAGCGCAGGAAACCCCAGGCAATGATGAGAGCGCTCAAGGAGAGGGCAATGGGGTTTAAATCGATGTTCCAAGAGATTATATCCAGCATGTAAAGAAGAGAAATTATCCCGGGAAGGATGCAGCCGGCCAGGATGATGGAGATCTGCTTCCGGTACACCGCGGCCGCATTTAGCCACATAAAGAGCAGGAGCGCAATACTGAAGATACCGGCGGAGCAACTGTAGGCCATGTGCAGCCAGTACCAGGGTCCGTGCTGGACTGAGAGCAGCTGAAAGGGGCCCTCCGCGGAAAGAGAGATGGCCCGGTAATAGAGATGGTGATATTCATTGGTGTGAAAAAGGAGGATGGTGGCCGCGGGAATTAGGAAAATGGCGGCCAGCACGGGAAGAGAGGGCCGGCTAAGCCTGCCGGTATAAGCCAAGGCAAAAAGGACAAGGAAGGCGGGGACCAGAGGGATGGCCAAGTATTCCACCTTCATCCAGAACAGGATCCTCTCCAGGTCCGGGGAGGAAATTTGAAAAGCATAGCTCAGGGCATATACCGCGCAGGAGAGGGCCAGCAAGGCAAAGGGCTTTGAACCCCGGGAACCTTGGAGGCGCCAGGCCCACCAGGCGATAACCAGCAGCAAGGCGGCTGAAAAGATGGAAAGCAGGGTGAAATAGTATATGGGCATGGGCGCCCTCCCATTAAAGCGGCCAAGAGTAAAACAGATAACTTATGGCCTAAATTCGCTACAGGGCGCAAAAAACCTTTAGCTGGGAAAAATTACTTATTCTGTTTTTTATGGCATATAAAAGGAGAAAAATAGAAGGAGGCAGGAGGCGTCAGGGAAAGCCGTCAGGGCCGACTGTAAAAAGGAGCGGAGGTCGCCGGCCGGTTCTTAGAAGCCTGCTGCTCCCCGGCGGCCCGGGGGACGGCCCTTGGCCCGGCCTGGGCGGGAGCCTCCGAACTCAGGCTGAAATGCCGCGGCTTAAAGAGGCGCTGGTCGCCCAGGTGAACGGCGATGGCAATCTTAGCCGCCCCGAAGGCCAGGTGGGAGATGAAGGAGATCAAACTGTTCTTGGGGCTGGAGGGGTAAATATGGGTGGCCCCCAGTTTTGAGGTTACCCCGTAGAGGGTGGTCCATTCGGCAGCCCCCAGGACCGCTCCTTTTAAGAGATAGTAGTCCTTGCCCATCAGCGTTAACCAGTAGATGCAGGTTATCCCCAGGAACGAAGCGATCAAGTTGTCGGCCACATTGCCCAGGATCCTACCTGGAAGGGTATCGGCGTCCTTCTTTTTCAAGAAAATGCCGGCCGCCTTTTTCGCCCCCGTATCGCTGTAATCGAAGAGGTAGACGGCGGCCCGCTCTACGGCGATCTTAACCAGGTTGCCTCCCAGTCCCGAAATTATGCCCAGCAGAAAGCGATCCTTTATTTTCCTCATGCCATCTCCTCCCGGGATCTCCTTGGGGTTTTTCTTATTGTGTGTTATTTTTGGTTTTCTATGTAAGGACTTCACCCGGGCCGGCGGAAGGCATAGGTCCACGTCGCCGCCGGCAGGGGAGGACAGCCCAGGGAGGGACCGGGAGAAGGGCGGGGAGAAGAAGCGGAGTACGGTAAAAGGGCAAAAAGAAATCGGGGCTGCCCCCGATTTCAGAAACCGCCGCTTTTCTACGGCTCAGGCAACCGGCAACAGCCGGCAGCAGTCTAGACCCAGCCGCGCATCTTCATGGCGTCGGCAACTCTTTTCACCGCCACCGTGTAGGCGGCCTGGCGCATATTGATCCGGTATTTTTTCGAGGCATTGAGAACATTGTAATAGGCCGCCGTAATCCGCTGATCCAGCTTTTCATAGACCTCTTTTTCAGGCCAGTAATACATGTAAAGGTTTTGAACCATCTCAAAGTATGACACCGTAACGCCGCCGGAGTTGCATAAAACGTCGGGTATGACATGGACCCCCTTGTCATACAGGATGTCGTCGGCTTCGGGGACCGTCGGGCCGTTGGCAAACTCGGCCACGATCTTGGCCCTGATGGCAGGGGCGTTTTTTTCCGTAATTACATTTTCCAGGGCACAGGGAATGAGGATATCCACCTTTAGCTCCAGCAGTTCCTCGTTGGATACCGGAACCGTTCCCGGGCAGTTGATTACCGATCCGTTTTTCTTCTTATGCTCCAGGACCTTCTCGGGAACCAGGCCGTCCCCGTTGTAGATTCCACCCTGGCTGTCGCTGATGGCCACTATTTTGCAGCCAAAAAGGCGGCAGGCCAGGCTGGCGGCATGGTAGCCGGCGTTGCCGTAGCCCTGTATGGCCACGGTGGCCGAAGACAGATCCAAGCCGCACTCTTTGGCTGCTTCTCTAAGGACATATAGGCCGCCCCGGGCGGTGGCGTCCTCCCGGCCTGGGGAGCCGCCCAGGCCTACCGGCTTGCCCGTTATAACTCCGAACTGGTTTTTCCCCACGATCTTGGAGTACTGGTCCATCATCCAGGCCATGATCTGGGGGTTGGTGTAAACATCCGGGGCCGGTATATCTACATCGGGGCCCAAAAACTGAGCCAGCTGGTCGATATAGCCCCGGCTTAAGCGCTCCAGCTCTCCCTGGGACATCGCCTTGGGGTTGCAGATTACCCCTCCCTTGCCGCCTCCCAGGGGGAGGCCCAGGAGCGAAGTCTTCCAGGTCATCCAGGCGGCAAGCGCTCTTAAGGTATCGATAGTTTCATCGGGATGAAACCTGATGCCGCCTTTGGTGGGACCCAGGGCGTTGTTATACTGCACCCGGAAGCCTCGGAAAATCTGCGTGGAACCGTCGTCCATGCGCACGGGAATGGTCACGTGGATCTCGCGCATGGGTACGCGCAGCATTTGGTGAACGGCAGGTTCCAATTTCAGGATAGCGGCACATTGGTCGAGTTGAGCTTGGCAGATTTCGAAGGGGTTCTTTTCTTTCATGCGGTCACCTCATTAAAAAAAAGGATAAGATAATTCCGGGCGGTACAGCAGCATATATATGTGCCTTGCTGGAGTGCTGATCTATTTTATCGATTCCGGCGCCGCTTTGTCAATAAAAATGCTGCGGAATGCTTTTCTCCACTCCCATTTTATTGCCCGGGCAAGCGCAGGGTTTGACAAGTTGAGCGCATCTTCTGCCGGCGTCAGGCCTGCTTTCGATTCCTGGTGATTCCTATTGACAAGGAGGGCCAAGTGTGGTATAGTGCATTACAACAGTAATGTACTACCTTGGCTTTGGAGCCGGGGGAGGAAGCGGTCAGGTGTTGAATGGAGACAGTTTAACGCCCATCTACGTGCAAGTGGCCGAGTGGCTGGAGACGGAGATACTAAACGGCAACCTCCGGAGCAACGAGAGGGTATATTCCCAGTACCAGCTGGCCGATATGTTTAACATCAACCCGGCCACGGCGGCCAAGGGCTTAAACATTCTGGCTGACCAGGGACTTGTCTACAAGAAAAGGGGTCTGGGCATGTTTGTCTCTCCCCGCGCCGGGGAGAGAATTCGCCGCAAGCGGATTAACCGAAATTTAAAACGGCTGGCCCAGGAGCTGGCCATGGAGGCGGAGCGCCTGGGCGTAAGCCGGGAGGAGTTGCTGGATTTGATCGCGGAGGCCTGGATCCAGGCTCGAAAGGAGGAGTTGGAATGAGGGCGGCAGTGGAGTGCAGCGGGTTGACGAAGGCTTTTGGTTCCACCGTGGCGATAGACAACCTCTCTTTTAAGCTGCCCGCCAATAAAATCACGGGGCTTATCGGCAGAAACGGGGCGGGGAAGACCACCCTGTTGAAACTGATTGCCGGCTATCTGGCGCCCACCGGGGGGAGCGTGAAGGTTTTTTCCGAGAACCCCTTCAACAATGTCCGCGTGTCCGCCAACCTGATTTTCGTGGACGACAAGATGACCATGCCCCAATCCCTGAACCTGGGCGAAATTCTGGAGGCTGTGGGCGGCTTCTACGAAAACTGGGACCATCGGCTGGCCCGGGGGCTCCTGGAATACTTTAACCTGAATCCCAGGCAGCACCACTACAACCTCTCCAAGGGGATGAAAAGCACCTTCAACATGATTGTGGGGATCGCCGCCCGCTGCCCCTTGACCATATTCGATGAGCCCACCGTGGGGATGGACGCCGCGGTGCGAAAGGACTTTTACCGGGCCCTGCTGAAGGACTTTCTGCAGCACCCCCGGACCGTCTTCTTCTCCAGCCATCTCCTTAACGAGATCAGCGAAATCCTGGACGACATCCTGCTCCTTGACCAGGGAAGATGCCGCCTCTACATGACCAAGGACGCGGTGAAGGAGTTCGCCGTAGGGCTGCAGGGTAAAGAGGAGGCGGTGGCCGCCATCGCCGGCGGCAGCGAGATCTTCTACCGCAAAAAGCTTGGTCCGGAGAACCTGTACCTGGTGGTTCCCAACCGCTTTAGCGAAGAAGAGTTGCTGGCCGCCCGCCGGAAAGGGGTGGAGGTTTCCGCGGTCCCCGCCGAAGACCTCTGTGTTTACCTGACGGCAAAACACAAGGGAGGGATCGATGATGTCTTTGACCGAAACTAGCGTGCCGGCGGTGGCCTGGAAACAGTACCGCTTCAAGACCAAGATCTACGCCGCCAACCTGATCACCCTCCTGGCGGCCCAGTTGCTGGGGCTGCTGCTCTCCTTGCGCGGCGTAGGCTTCTCGGGGTATAGTACCGAAACTGTCACCTACCAGATCACGTATATTTCCGGAGATATAATCGTTGTCATCACCCTGATCTGGGCTTTCGTTGTCGGCTACAATCTGGCCGGCAACAGCTTCAAGCAGGACTTTGTTTTTGTCTCCAACCGGCTGAGCAGCCATTTCTCCAACATCGCCTATCTCCTGACTTCGGCTGTCATCGCCGGGGTTACCGCCAGCTTGGGCGGGATTCTCCTGAGGGTGCTGGTGCTCCTGGCCTACGGCGGCCAAAATCACTTCGGCCTCTTTATCCCGCCCCTGGACCTGGCCGGCGGCATCTTTGCCGCCATCCTCTACGCTCTCCTGGTTTCCGCCGGGGGCTATCTTTTCGGAATGCTGGTCCAGCTAAGCCGGGCCTTCATTGTCCTGGTACCGGGCCTGCTGATCGGCGCCCTGTACATGGAAGTCAAAACTACCGGACAAGCCCGGCTCTTGCTCGATGCCATCAACTTCTTTGTTCAGGAGAGCTCCTACTTCCTTTTCTTTGTAAAGGTTTTCCTGGCGGTAGTCCTGGGCTTTGCCCTGGTGATCTTCTTTTCCCAGCGAATGGAGGTCAGAAAGTGATGAGAAGCCTGTATTTGCCCGTTGTTCTCTTTATCCTTCTTCTTATCGTCCTTCTTATCGCGGCCGGCTTTAAGACCTGGACCGGCCGGGTCCGCCTCTCTTTCCGCCGGGTCTGGCAGGTGACGGGGGTCTACCTGGCCTTGCTGCTGGCTTCGCTGGCGGTATTCTATGCCCTGGCCGCCTCCGGAAAAGCGGAGACGCTGCCGGTGCCGAAAGTGCCGGGAGAAGGGGGCGAGAACGAATACGACCGCATTCTTGGCGATTACTATGACGCTCTCTTTGAGGGCCGCATTGAAGAATACCAGGGCGCCGAACTGCTGGGGAAATGGGATTTCAACTACCCGGGAAGACGGCTGCTGGTTAGAACGGCGGAGGAGAGGCCCTATTATGGCATCATTGCCGTTGAAGAGAAGGCGGCGGATGACGGCCGGGTGGAGGCCAAGTACTATACCGTCTCTCTGGGCGGCGGGGATTTGTTTCCCGTCAACCCGCCGGAGGTGAAGTTGGCGGGGGAGGTGCTGGAGATTGCTCTTCCCCAGCGGAAAGAGTTTATGACCCTCTGCTTTTGCCAGGATTTTACCTCCGCCCAATTCACGGGGAAGGGGCTTGCAAATATCGGCAACTATCACATTTATTACGGCGACCACCAGGTCCTCTACCTGAAAATTCCCCGGGGCCTTGAGATCGACACCGATGCCAGCACCGAGCACAGCGTTACCTTTATTGAAAGATAGATCCCATTTTGCCGGGCGGAGGCTTTTCCAATCCCCGGCGCCCCGGGCAAATTCACAGACTATTTATATAAATTATTAAAACAAGGGTTTATTGCCATCGTACCCCTGGGGATCCTTACTTCTTTAATTGGGGCGCCCTTCTTTATTTACTTGCTGAAGCGGACGAAGGCTGGGGGATGGTAGCCATGGTGTTGATCGAGATGGAGAAAGCCGCCTTTGCTTATGACGACCAGCCGGTCTTCAAGGATATCGACCTGCAGGTTGATGAAGGGGATATTTTTTGCCTCTTCGGTCCCAACGGCTGCGGCAAGTCTACCCTGATTCACTGCCTGCTGGGGATAGCAAGGCTGAATAGCGGAACGGTGCGGCTCTGCGGTAAGGATATCAACAAGATGAAGCGGGAAGAGATCGCCCGGGTTCTGGCTTATACCCCCCAGCTCCACGAAAAGCCCTTTCCCTTTAAAGTAATCGATGTGGTTTTAATGGGGCGGGCTTCCCACAAGGGTTTTTTTCTACGCCCAAGGCTTCCGATCTGGCCGTGGCGGAGGAAGCCCTGTGGCCGGTGTCGGCCTGCGGATTGAGGGCAATGACGGAGAAGTAAAAGGCGGGGTGGAAGAGTTCCGCAAAGGTGAGTTGTATACGGTGGAGCAGCTGCTTTCCAACCCTGCCATCGAGGCGGTTTATGACGGCAGCTTCAATCCCCTGCCGGGCGATCAAAAGGTCCTCATCGTGTGGAAGGCCAAGCCTGTCATTGTGGACAAAAGGCCGGTACTCCTGGTTTCCTGGGACGAAGAGACGCAAGTCTGGAGGAGCATGTCCAAAAAGGAGATGCGCGCTTTCGGCAACGAGAGCACATATAAAAAGGTGTGCCGGGCGTTTACTTTTGATGTGGATGAGGAGCTGGTAAGCGAAGGCGAACGCTCCTGCCTGAACTGCCGGTACAGAAGATGGACCGATAATTCCTTTTCCTGTGCTTACAAAGGTTGAGTTCCCGCCTTCCTTGGCCAATCGACGCTGAAAAGAAGAAAGGAGTTTCTATGGGGTCAGGTCTTGAATTGTGAATTTTTTTAAGAAACCTGTTTCCCCCATGGGGAGAATGGTGCTTCTCTATAGGGGGTCAGTTTTGAAAAAATGACTTTTTCCTTCCAGGGATCTACCGTTTCAAGGGACAGGTCTGGAGTATTAATTTTTTCCTTTAAGGGGCCGGCCTGGAGATGCGGCAAGCATGGCCCCGCTTGATGCGATGCAATAACAGGATTCGACAATGGGCTCCTGGAATGGCTGGAAATTCCGTCAGCTCCGTAATCTATTTACTTTGACAGGGCAATCTGATAAAATGTTAAAGTAATTTGCTACATAAATAAATTGAATGAAATCGGGGGGACAAGAATGGCCAAGAAAGTATTGGTGGCAATGTTGGCGCTGTTCTTGCTATTCGCACTCAGCGCCTGCTCAGATGAGAAGCCGGGCATAGAAACGGTGAAGGAAGGCAAATTCACGGTAGGGTTCGACAAGGACTTTCCGCCCATGGGCTTTGTCGGCGACGACGGGGAATACACCGGCTTTGACCTGGAACTGGCCGCCGAGGTGGCCAAACGCCTGGAATTGGAACTGGTTTTGCAGCCCATCTCCTGGGACGCCAAGGATTTCGAACTGGAATCGAAGAACATTGATTGCGTCTGGAACGGTTTCACCATGAACGGTCGGGAAGATTTGTACACCTGGACCGAGCCGTACATGGCCAACAGGCAGGTGTTCGTGGTAAGAGCCGATGCGGGGATCTCCACCCTGGCTGACCTGGCCGGCAAAGTGGTTGCCGTGCAGACTGAATCCAGCGCGGAAGCGGCGCTGAAGGACAAGCCTGACCTGGTCGATTCCTTTGCCGATCTCATTATCGTTCCCGATTATCTTACCGCCCTGATGGACCTGGAAGCGGGGGCGGTGGATGCCGTGGCCATGGACGAAGTGGTGGCCAACTACCAGCTGGAGAAGAAAGGCGTCAATTTCGTGATCTTAAGTGAAACGCTGGCCGAGGAGGAATACGGGGTCGGCTTCCTGCTGGGCAATGAAAAACTGCGGGATATGGTCCAGGAAAAGCTGGAAGAGATGGCCGCCGACGGCACGCTGGCCAGGATCTCCGAAGCTTGGTTTGGCAAAGACGTAACTACAATCGGAAAATAGATTGACGCGATAGGCTTTTATTTAAGAAGGGCTGTCGTCAGTTCAAGATAGCCCTTCTTTAATGAAATCTTTACGGAGGAAGAGCCCCTTGGAATGGTCGGTGATGTTGCGAGAATTAGCAGAAGGCATGCTCACGTCAGTGGAAATCTTTACCCTGACCTTGCTCTTTTCTCTTCCCCTGGGCCTTTTGGTCGCCTTCGGGCGGATGTCCAAAAATTTTCTTCTGCGGAATATTATTAAAATATATATCTCTATTATGCGCGGCACCCCGTTGATGCTCCAACTGATGGTGGTCTACTTTGGGCCGTATTATATCTTCGGGATCCGGCTGCCGCAAAGCTACCGCTTCACGGCGGTAATCATCAGCTTCGTGATCAATTACGCCGCCTATTTTGCCGAAATCTATCGCGCCGGGATCGAATCCATTCCGCTGGGGCAGTACGAAGCGGCCAAAGTCCTGGGCTACAGCAATGCCCAGACTTTCGTTAGAATCATCCTGCCCCAGGTAATCAAGCGCATTCTTCCTCCCGTTACCAACGAAGTAATTACCCTGATCAAGGACACTTCCCTGGCTTTTGTGATCGCCGTCTCCGAAATGTTTACCCAGGCCAGGGCCATCGCCTCGGCCCAGAGATCGGTGGCCCCTTACGTTGCCGCCGGAATTTTCTATTATATCTTTAATTATGTGGTGGCCGCCGTCATGGAATGGTTCGAGAAGAAAATGAGTTATTTTAGGTAGTATTTATGGGTGGTTATTTTAGCTAGCAGGAGGCTGCCAAGTATTGAAGTACCTGGAGATTAGAAATTTAAGAAAGAGTTTCGGCAATCTCACCGTAATCAAGGATATCTCCCTGACCGTGGAAGAAGGCCAGGTGGTGGCCATCATCGGACCGTCGGGCTCCGGCAAGTCCACCCTGCTCAGGTGCGCCACCATGCTGGAAACGATGGATGCGGGCGAGTTAATTTACCTGGGGGAGTACGCCGTCAGGACCGGTCCCGACGGAAAAGCCGTCTATGCTTCTCCTAAGGATCTGAAAAGGATCCAGCGCTATTACAGCCTGGTTTTCCAAGATTTTAACCTCTTCCCCCACTTCTCGGTCATCAAGAATGTCACCGACGCCCTGATTACCATACAGAAGATGAGCAAAGAAGAGGCCTTGGCCATCGGGCGGGACCTGCTCAGGAAGATGTCTTTATCTGACAAGGAAAATGCCTACCCCTACCAGCTGTCGGGAGGCCAGCAGCAGCGCGTCTCCATTGCCCGCGCCCTGGCCCTTAGCCCGAAGGTCCTCTTCTTTGACGAGCCTACTTCGGCCCTGGACCCGGAGCTGACCGGCGAGATCTTAAAAGTGATCCGGGACCTGGCCGCCGAACGGATGACCATGGTCATCGTCACCCACGAGATGAGCTTTGCCCGGGATGTGGCGGACCATGTCATCTTCATGGACGGCGGGGTAATTGTGGAGGAAGGGCCGCCGGAAGCAGTGATCAACAACCCCCAAAACGAGCGCACCCAGGCCTTTTTAAGCCGCTTTGAGCGTTGAGCACCAGCGGCCGGTTAGCCAAATGTCCAAAACTCTCTCAACTCCTTTGTAAATCAGGCTCTTTACTAACTATAACTTTTTTATAAATTGCCCCGGGGTTCTTGGATGCCGGTTGGAATAAAAAATACCGGGGCCCGTACTCCCGTACCAATGTAGTTAATGTAGTTCTGGTTTCCCCCTTTTTTGTTTGGCGACTGCCTTAAACCTGGCACTTCTTTTCAAGCCCTCCTAGTACGCTCAATTATTTATGCCCTTCCTATACTCGTCGCCAGTCATGGAGCCGGTTGGAAGCGGCGCGGCTTCTCATTGAAAAATGTCATTCAAGGCTTGGCCCTGAATAAATGAAAAAAGTCGTCATTCAAATCCTGGGCCTAAAGAGGAATGAAAATTTAGAATATTGGCAGGAATATCAAAGATCTAGAGGAATACTGTATGTAATCAATCTCCCTATTTTGGCAGCAGTTCGAAAGGCGGGGTGAAAAAGTTGGCCCTCTTTCCCTACCAGGAATATGACGCCGTGGGCCTGGCGGGGCTGGTGCAAAAAAAAGAGGTGACCGCCGAGGAAATAGTTGCGGCGGCCGTAGAGAGGCTGGAGCGGCTTAATCCGAAAATTAACGCGGTGATCCACAAAATGTATGAGAAGGCAAAGGAGGCCGCCGCAGAGATCACCGGAGAAGAGCCCTTTGCGGGCGTTCCGATGCTGTTAAAAGATATAGGCCAGGAGATCAAGGGCGAGCCCATCACCCAAGGATCAAAAGCGTTTCAGGGCTGCCTGGCCGAAGAGGACTCCACTTTTGTAAAGAGGCTGCGGGCTACCGGAGTTATATTTTTGGGGGTTACCAACGTTCCTGAATTTGCCTTAATGGGAATTACCGAGCCCCAGTATTACGGCCCCACCCGGAACCCCTGGAATACCGATTACACCCCGGGAGGCTCCAGCGGGGGTTCCGCCGCCGCCGTAGCCGCGGGGATTGTCCCCCTGGCGGGGGCCAACGACGGGGGCGGCTCCATCCGCATACCGGCGGCCTACTGTGGGCTTTTCGGCTTGAAGCCCAGCCGCGGGCGCGTACCGGCAGGGCCATTTTTCGGGCGGCACTGGCAGGGAGCCTCGGTGGATCATGTTCTGACGCGTTCGGTAAGAGACAGCGCCCTCATGTTGAACCTGGTCAAGGGGTATGAAGCGGGGGCCGCTTTTTCGCCGCCCCCCTTTGACCACAATTACCTGGAATGCGCCTACCAGGGCCCGGTCCACAGTTTGCGGATCGCTTTCTCCACCGATTCGCCCATCGGTACGCCAGTCCACCCGGAATGCCGGGAAGCGGTGATCAAGGCGGCGCGGCTCCTGGAATCCCTGGGCCACCAGGTGGAAGAAAAGGAGGCCCCTGTGGATGGGGGAAAAATAGCGGAATGCTATATGACCATGTATTTCGGTGAGGTAGCCGCCAGCCTGGCCTCCCTGAAGGAGGTTCTTGGCCGAAAGGCCCGGATGGATGACGTGGAGCCGGCTACCTGGATGCTGGGGATGCTGGGGAAAGTGACTTCCAGCGAAGAATGGGTTTTGAGCCTTCGCGAATGGGATACTGCCGCCTTCCAGATGGAGGCTTTTTTTAAAAAATACGATCTCTACATGACTCCCTCTACCGCCGATCCTCCCTCTAAAATTGGCGCGCAGGCTTTGTCGCCTAGGGAAGCGGCCCTGGCAAGATGGGTTTCCCGCCTGGGGCTGATCAAGGCTGTAAAAAAGAGCGGCTACGTGGACAGCCTGGTCATAAGAAGTTTGAAGCGGACTCCTTTTACTCAACTGGCCAACTTGGCGGGGCTGCCGGCCATGTCGGCACCCCTCCATATGACCCGGGCGGGGCTGCCTTTGGGGGTCCAGTTTATCGCCGCCAAGGGCCGGGAAGACCTCCTCTACCGCCTGGCCGGCCAGCTGGAACAGACGGACCAATGGATAAAAGTTGAACAGAATCCATTGTACCGGGAGAGCAGTGGGGAGTAGGAGGGGAGGAACACGCTTTGGCAGCGATGGCCGCGCCGGCTGGCCGGATTATGTAAAACAAACTGGGGGCGGCAACTGTAGAATATTTTAAGACTTAATTACGAGGACTAGAATTCACAATTCAAGACCTGACCTCGAAGACTAGAATTCACAATTTAAGACCTGCCCCCGAAAAAATTCACAATTCAAGACCTGCCCCCGGGGCTTGACCCCCGCAGGGGGGAAACAGATTGGGAGGCGAGGTGGTAAGAGTTGGCTCACTTCCCCTACCAGGAATATGACGCCGTGGGCCTGGCGGGGCTGGTGCAAAAAAAAGAGGTGACCGCCGAGGAAATAGTTGCGGAGGCCGTAGAGAGGCTGGAGCGGCTTAATCCGAAAATTAATGCGGTGATCCACACGATGTATGAAAAGGCGAAGGCGGCCGCTGCAGAAATAACCGGGGAAGAGCCTTTTGCGGGCGTCCCCATGCTGCTCAAGGATATTGCCCAGGAGTGCAAGGGCGAGCCCATCACCTATGGGTCGAAAGCGTTCCAAGGCTACCGGCCCAAAGAGGACGCCACTTTTGTAAAGCGCCTGCGGTCTACCGGAGTTATATTTCTGAGGGTTACCAACGTTCCCGAGTTGGGTTTGCTGGGGGTTACCGAGCCCCAGTTTTACGGGCCCACCCGGAACCCCTGGAATACGGACTACACCCCGGGAGGCTCCAGCGGGGGTTCCGCCGCCGCCGTTGCCGCGGGGATTGTCCCCCTGGCGGGGGCCAACGACGGGGGCGGCTCCATCCGCATACCGGCGGCCTACTGCGGACTTTTCGGTTTGAAGCCCAGCCGCGGGCGCATGCCGTCGGGGCCTGTTTTTGGGCGGCAATGGCAGGGAGCGGCGATTGATCACGTTTTGACGCGCTCAGTAAGGGACAGTGCCCTCATGCTGGACCTGGTCAAGGGGTATGAAGCGGGGGCCGCTTTTTCGCCGCCCCCCTTTGATCATAATTACCTGGAATGCGTCAACCAGGGTCCGGTCCACAGCTTGCGGATCGCTTTCTCCACCAATTCGCCCATCGGCACGCCAGTCCACCCGGAATGCCGGGAAGCGGTGATCAAGGCGGCGCGGCTTCTGGAATCCCTGGGCCACCAAGTGGAAGAAAGGGAGGCCCCCGTCAATGGAAAGAGAATTGCGCAGTGCTACATGATCATGTGTTTCGGGGAGGTGGCCGCCATTTTAACCTTCCTGAAGGAGGTTCTAGGCCGAAAGGCCCGGATGGATGACGTGGAGCCGGCCACCTGGATGCTGGGGCTGCTGGGAAAGGTGACTTCCAGCGAAGAATGGGTTTTGAGCCTTCGCGAATGGGATGCCGCCGCCTTCCAGATGGAGGCTTTCTTTGAAAAATACGATCTCTACATGACTCCCACTACTGCCGAGCCCCCGTCGAAGATTGGCGCGCAGGCTTTGTCTTCCATAGAAGCAGCCCTGGCGAGATGGGTTTCCCGCTTGGGCCTGATTAAAGCGGTAAAAAATATTGGTTACGTGGACATGGTGATCGAGAGAAGCTTGAAGCGGACTCCTTTTACCCAGCTGGCCAACTTGACGGGGCAGCCGGCCATGTCGGCACCTCTCCATATGACCCGGGAGGGGCTGCCTTTGGGGGTCCAGTTTATCGCTGCCAAGGGCCGGGAAGACCTCCTCTACCGCCTGGCCGGCCAGCTGGAGCAGACCGATCAATGGCTCAAGGTGGAGCAAAACCCCCTGTATCAGGAGAGCAATGGACAGTAGGAGGAGAGGAACACACTTCGGCAGCGATGGCCGCGCCGGCTGGCCGGATTATGTAAAACAAAATGGGGGCGGCAACTGTAGAAACATTTTAAGACTTAATTACGAGGACTAGAATTCACAATTTAAGACCTGATCCCGAAAAATTCACAATTCAAGACCTGACCCCATAGAAATAGAAAAATTCACAATTCAAGACCTGACCCCCATTCTGACCATTCTGGGGTCGGCGATTCTTTCCAGGTCCCGCCCCAGCAGGGCCAGGGAAGTTACCAGGAGGGTTAGAAAGAGCCAGGGGTAGAGCAGCCACCACTTCCAATATTCGGTAAAGTAGATCCCCTTAAAGTTTACGGCGTGGTTGATGATTAAGCCCCAGCTTCTGCTGGTGGGGTCGCCCAGACCCAGAAAAGCCAGGGAGGCTTCGGCAACGATGGCCATGCCGGCCAGCCGGATCATGCTGACCAGGATCAAGGGCAGCAGCTCGGGAATATAATGCCGCATCAAAAGGTAAAAGGGGCCGGCCCCATAGTGGGCGGCCATCTTTATATATGGCTGTTCTTTCAAGGAGAGGGCCCCGGCTCTTGCGACCCGGGCGGGTATGGACCAGGAGAAAAGGGACAGCACAATAATAATATTGAGCAGGCTCGGCCCGAAAAAAGCCGCCAGCACGATCATTACCGGCAGGTCGGGGAGGGCGATCATGATGTCGATTAACCTCATGACAAAGCGGTCCACCCATCCTCCCTTGAAGGCGGCAAATATCCCGATTATGCCTCCGCCCAGCCCGGCCAGCAAGGCGGTCCCGAGGCCCACCGCCAGGCTAACCCTGGCGCCGTAGCAGATCATGGCCCAGATGTCTACTCCCAGCTCGTCCGTCCCCAGAAGATGAGGCCATCCCGGGGGGTGCAAAGGAGGCCCCGAGGAGCGATAGTGAGGCAGCCAGGACAGAAAGGGAGCAAAAATCGCCATGGCCAGCAGCAGAATTAGGATGGCCACCGCCACTTTCCCCGATATGCTTAAGTTTTGCCAGGTTGACTTCAGACCCAGGAGTATTTTCTTGGCCATCATCAAGCTTCCCCTTTAAGCATCTCCTTTTTCGCCGCCGGCGGGAAGCGGCAGGGCAGCGCCCGGCTTAAGGCCGGCAGCGGGCCTGGTCCGGGGATCGATATACTTGTAAGCCAGGTCCGCCAGCATGTTTGCCGCCATTACCCCGACGGCCAGGACCAGGAATATGCCCTGGATCAGGGGGTAGTCGCGCACCACCACCGCCGACCGCATCAGCAGTCCCAGCCCCGGGTAGGAGAATACATTCTCCGCCAAAATGGCTCCCCCCAAAAGCGCCCCCAGCTGAATGGCCACGCGGGTGAACAGCGGCATCAGCGCATTGCGCAGGGCATGGAGATAGCGAATGCGGAACTCTTTTAACCCCTTGGCTCTGGCGGTCACCATATAATCTTTCGTCAGCACGGTTCCCAGGCTGTTGCGGACCAGCAGGTAAATGCCCCCCGTTCGGGCCAGGGTTAAGGTAAGGATGGGGAGGGCGGCATGGTGAAGAATATCCACGATCTTTTCCCAGACGCTGCTATAGCCGGCAAAGGGGGTCGCCGCTCCCGCCAGGGGGAACCAGCCCAGGCCGGCTGCCAGCCCGATTAGCAGGGCCAGGCCCACCAGGAAGGCCGGAATTTCGGAGAAGACGATGAGCACCGTATAGAGGACCTGGTCCTGCCATTGATTCCTGCGCCAGGCGGAGTAGCTGCCCAGGGCTATGCCCAGGATGAGGCTTAAAGCCATGGCGCTGACCACCAGGAATACTGTCCAGGGCAGTCGGTCCAGGATGATGGTGCTCACCTTTTCTTTGTAATAATAGCTAAACCCCAGGTCTCCCACGGCCAGCTCTTTCAGGTAGGTGAGAAATTGTTCGTGGATCGGCCGGTCCAGCCCGTAATATTCCCGGAAATACTGTACCTGTTTCTGGGAGTAAAAGGTAAGCACTTCGTCTACTTCGCCGGACAAATGCAGAAAGGGATCTCCCGGCATCATCCTGGGCAGGGCAAAGTTAAGGCTGATAATCACCAGGAAGGCCAGCGCATATTCCAGGACTCGAAAAATGCTTTGTTTTATCGAAGCAATGGAAACCCCCATTCCTACAGACCCGCTTCCATGAGTTCTCTGGTGTGGCAGCAGCAGGATTGTTCCGTCACGTAGCTGGTGGAGCCCTCTTCCGCTATGCGGCCGTGGTGGAGCACAATGACTCTTTCGGCGATTTTGCGGGCCAGCTGCAGGTCGTGGCTGATGAAGACCATGGCAAAGCCGCTGCTGTTCTGCAGCCCTTTCAAGAGGCGCAGCAGGTTGGCCTGGGTGGACACGTCCAGCATGGAGGTGATCTCGTCGGCCAGCAGCAGCTTCGGCTTCATTACCAGGGCGCGGGCGATGGCTACCCTCTGCCTTTGCCCCCCGCTCAAGGAGGAGCAGTGTCTTTTCAGGAAGGAATCATCCGCGGGCAGCTGGACATCCTTCAGCGCCGCCTTAATCCTTGCTCTTCTTTCTTCCGCAGTGCCGATCTTGTTTACAACCAGGGGCTCCAGCAGGGCGTCTTCCACGGTAAACCTGTGGCTCAGGGAGCTGAAGGGATCCTGCAAAACCAGCTGGATGCCGCCCTCGACGCAGGCCGGCCAGTTGTTTTTGACCGCCCGATCGTTAAAAACCACTTCCCCCTGGTCGGGGCGCAAAAAGCCGGCAAGGATATGGGCCAGGGTGGACTTGCCGGAACCCGATTTGCCCACCAGGGCCAGCGTCTCGCCGTGGCGCACTCTCATGGAGACGCCGCTGACGGCGGCGATGGTTCTGTTTTGCACCCGGTAGCTCTTGGAAATATCCGTGGCCTTTAAAAGGTCCACGATGCCGCCTCGATGGCAGGCCACCTCCCTGTTGGCGGAGACCTGCCTTAAGGAGGGCTTCTTCTCGGTGCATTCCGCCGAGGCCTGGGTGCACCGGCCGGCAAAGGCGCAGCCGGCGGAACCGGGCTGCGCCTCTCCCGGAATGCCCCAGAGATCCTTGTAGGGAAAGGCCTGGACCGAGGAGTTGATCAGGCCTCGGGTATAGGTATGGGCCGGCTCTTCCACCATCTCCCGGGTCAGACCCCTTTCCATTATTTCTCCGCTGTAAAGCACCATCAATTTATCGGTCAGATCCTTCATGGTGGAGAGGTCGTGGGAGATGACCAGCAGGGAAAAGCCAAGTTTATCCTGCAGGCGGCGAACCGTTTCAAAGAGGTTTTTCTTGGCCACGGCATCCAGGGAGCTGGCCGGCTCGTCGAGAATGAGGAGGCGGGGGCTGCAGGAGAGAGCCATGGCCAAAAGCACCCGCTGCCTCATGCCGCCGGAAAGCTGGTGGGGATAAGCATCTTTCCAGTACTTTTCCAGGCCCACCAGTTCCAGCAGCCTTCCCGCTTCCCCGGAGGCTTCCCGCTCCGACAGGTTTTCGGCTTCCTTGAGGGGCTCCACGATCTGGGTGCCCACTTTCATCACGGGGTTCAGCACATCCAGGGAATTTTGAAAGACCATGGCGATAGTCTTCCAGCGCAGCTTTTTCTTCTCTTCTTCCGCCAGGGCCAGCAACTCCTGGCCCGCCACCAGGACCCGGCCAAAGACCTTGTGCGGGGGGACGATTAAGCCCATCAAAGCCATAGCCAGGGTGGTCTTGCCGCTGCCCGATTCCCCGATGATGCCCAGATTTTCCCCTCTGTCCAGGCGGAAAGAGATCCGGTTTAAAGCCGGCAGATAGCTTTCCGCCGTTTGGTATTGGACAGTCAAGTGGTCTGCTTCCAGAAAAAGGTGACTACTATTGGGATTCACGTCGCATCAACCTCGGCAAGCTACCTTTTTACAAAGGATAGGATGTTGTGCTCCATCATGTGGTGGTCAAAGACATGCCTCCAGCCGTCATGGATATCATTCCGATATACATCATGGCCGGTGGTTAAGTAAAGGCAGATTTCCGGCACATCTTCCGCCAGAACCTGCTGCAGCTCCATGGTTATCTCTTTCCTGACCTCTTCGTCTATCTCCGTTTTAAGCTGCTTCGCCAGTTCCTCCACCCGGGCATTGTAGTAGCCGGGGGTCCCGCTGGACCAGTCACCGCGGTCACCGCCGGTAAATCTTTCTCCCAGGTAGCTTGGATCCCGGGCCCAACCCCCGTGGCCCACCAGCACCAGCTGGTAGTTGCCTTCTGCAATTCGGCTGTCCCTGGATTTCATGTCCGTGGAGACAACCTGGATCTCGATGCCGATATCCGAGAGGTATTCCCGGATCAGTTCTCCAATTCTTACTTCGGTATCTTCCCCCACCAGCAGCTCGAAGCGGAGCTTTTCTCCCTCCAGGCCGGCCTGTTTGAGGAGCGCTTTTGCTTTCTCCAGGTCCTGCTCGTACTTGGGCAAGTCGGGGTTGAACCAGCGGTGGTCTGGAGGCAGCACTCCCAGGCTGCCGGCTACCGCGGCGCCCCGGGCGGTTTTTTCCACCAGGTCCTGGCGGTCGATGGCATAGGCAAAAGCCTGCCGCAGCTCTTTGATCTTAAAGACCGGCAGCTTTTCCATGTTAAATCTTAGGCGGTAGCCCCAGAAGCCCGGCCGCTGAACGATGGTGTACTTGGGGTCGTTCTCAAAGCGGGAGAGAACATCCACGGGTATACCGGCACAGTGAATATCCCCTTTCTCCAGGGCCAGGACCGGGTCGCTGACGGGGACAAATTCCAGCACATCCACGGCGGGCTCCGGTCCCCAAAAGTCGCGGAAAGCTTCATAGCGGTAGGTTCCGTGCTCCTTGTTGTAATCGGTAAGCATAAAGGGGCCGGTACCGATAACCGCTTCTTCGCTGATAAACTCATCGGGCTTGTCGACCTTCGACCAGATGTGCTCAGGCAGAATATAGACCGAGCTAAGGTTTTCAAACAGGTTTGGATCCACACCGGCAAAAGTAAACTCAACCTGGTAGTCCGAAAGGGCCTTTACTTCCAGCAAAAAGGAGTCGTCCATAAAAATGTCCACGGCGTCTACCGGCGGGTATTTCTTGATATATTCAAAAGTAAAGACCACGTCCTCGGCGGTAAAGGGTTCTCCATCGTGCCACTGGGCGTTTTCTACCAGCTGGAAAACATATTTTTTGCCGCCGTCAAGGATTTCCCAATCCTGGGCTAACCATGGAATAAACCCATTTTCGTCCTTCTCGATGAGCTTGTCAAAGATGTAGTTAACCTTGGCGTTGCCGGGACCCCTGGAGTAGCGGGTATAAGGCTGGGGGAAGCCCCAGTCGCCTCCCTCCAGGCGCAGGACCACTGGGCCGGCTTGTTCCGGTCCGGCCTGCTCCTCTTTGTCCGTACCGCAGCCGACGGCGGTAAAGATTAGAATTAAAACTGCAAGGAAAAGCAATTCGGCTCTTCTTATAAACATTTTCTGGGCACGCCCTTTTATTTCATAAAAATCCGGGTGTAATCTTCAAAGCAGTCCAGGCACACCACTTTTCCGTTTTGGTTCCTGGTTCTCGGCTCCATGGTGTACTCCCCGCAGGAAGCGCATTTCAACGAGGGGAACAAGCGCGCTCTCCCCGGCAAGTTGAAATCTACCTCTTTTATCGTGGCGAACTTCTCCGCAGGCATGTTTAATATCTCGTGGATCTGTTCCTGACGCAGTTGCTCATACTTGGCTTTTTCTTCAGGGGTGGCCCTACCCTCCCTCACCTTTTGAAAAAGTTCTCTTCCTTCGGGGTTTCTTTGCTGGCGTTCCCCGTTTACCGATATCCGGACTGCCTTTTTGGAGTTGCGGCTGCCAAAGGTATAAACCTGTTTCCCCATGTCTCTAAAGATCAAATTGCCCTTTCCCGGGGTGCACCCGGTTGCGACCATAATGGCGTCGATGCCGCAGGCGTCATTTTCCACGACCGCGACGATCTCCTCGTCCGCGGCCCTGGCTTCTCGCAGGTAGTCCAGGGCAATCTCCGCCACCCGATAGCCCGTTGCCAGCCCCGGACAGGAGTGGCCATGAAATTCAACGGCTTTTTCCCACGCTGATTTTTCCATGCACATTTGCCCGACCTCCTTAGGTTTCAATAAGCGATGGGCTCGCGGCTTCCAAGAACCCGCTACCTCCAAGAACTGTTTTCGGCGCATGTAACACTCATTTAACTATTCGTGCTACCAAGGAGCCAAATTAAAAAGCACAAGGCGAGCCTTAACCTGGTTTTCCATGCGTGCTACCAATTATAAAAAACGTAACACCCATAAGTTCTACACATAAACATATTATTCCTGCCATAAAAAAATATTTTTTATTTTTGGCAGTTTAAAAATTCTGTTTGACAAAAGAGAGAACAAGGTATAAAATGTATTTTGAAAATCAAACAATATAACATTCCAACCATTTGAATTTGAGGAGGTTTTGTCTTGAGCCTTATTGAGGAGTTGACGGATGAGCTTCTGCTGTTTTACAACAGCTTTGCTTCCTGGGAAAGTTCGGTCATCCGTTCCAGCGACTTGAGTGTTTCCGAGACCCATGCCATTGAAGCCCTGGGGCAGCACGGAACGATGAACATGAAGTCCCTGGCCAGCCGGCTGGGGGTGACCACCGGCACAGTCACGGTAACCGTGGATCGCTTGGAGTCCAGGAATTACGCCAAGCGGACCTCCACGAAGAAAGACCGGCGGGTCAACCTCATCAGCCTGACGGAGAAGGGACAGCAGGTTTTTGAAGAGCATCATCGTTTTCACCTGAGCCTGACGGAACAGATGGCCGCTTGCCTTAGCGAGGAAGAAGTCAAACAGCTGCTGGAGATTATTAAAAAAATAAACCGGGAAATTTTCTAAGCCATTTTCGGGAGAGGAGCAAAGTAAATTGATTGGCCGATACAGGGAACACAGCCCGTACAGAGAACTGCTGCAGGCGAGAGAGTTTTACGCGGTCGCATTGGGGATCTGTTTTATTGCTCTAAGCCTCGTTTTTGAAAAAAAGGGCTTTGATTTTTGGCCCGATCTATTCGCCCTGGGCGCCCTGGCCGTTCTGGGAGGACCCATCATCCTGGAGGCGGCAAAAGGCCTCCTGCAGAAGGAAATGAATGTTGATGAACTGGTTAGCCTGGCTATTATCGCCTCGGTAATAATCGGGGAATACCTCTCCGCGGCGGTGGTCGCCCTGATCATGGTCCTGGGTTCCCTCCTGGAGGAGTTTACCGCCCAAAGGGCCCGTTCCGCCATTGACTCCCTGATTCGGCTGGCACCCGACAAGGCCGTAGTCCTGCGCGGGGAAGAAGAGGTGGCAGTTCCCGTCGAGGAATTGCAATTGATGGACAGGCTTGTTATCCGCACGGGGGAAAAAGTCCCCGTTGACGGCAGGGTGGTCAAGGGAGAGGCCTTGCTGGACCAGGCTTCCTTAACCGGCGAATCCGATCCCGTGGCGAAAACGGTGGGGGACGAGGTCTATGCCGGAACGGTAGTCTACTCCGGGATGCTGGAAGTGGAAGCCGGCAAGGTAGGAGAAGACACTGCCCTGGGGAGATTGATTCAGCTGGTGCAGGAAGCGGAGAGGCAGAAAGCTCCTTTCCTAAGGATTGCCGACCGCTACGCGCGCTATTTTACCCCCGCCATCATTGCCCTGGCATTGATTGTATTTCTGGTGACCAGGGACGTTTACCGGGCCATCACGGTTTTAATTGCCGGCTGCCCCTGCGCTTTTATCCTGGCTTCGCCTACCGCCGTGGTCTCAGCCCTGGGGAACGCTTCCAAAAACGGCATCCTGGTGAAAGGCGGGGGCATCCTGGAGGAGGCCTCGCGCATCAATGCGGTCCTCTTTGACAAAACGGGAACCCTCACCAGCGGCAAGCCCGTGGTCTCCGCCATCGAACCCATTGGCGGCGCATCGCCGGATTCCGTTCTTTCGGCGGCCGCCGCCGTAGAGAAATATTCCACCCATCCCTTGGCCCGGGCTATTCTTGAAGCGGCGGACCGGAAAAAATTGCTCGTCCCCGAGCCCGCCAATTACAAAAACCTTCCCGGCAAGGGGGTGGAGGCCCTGGTCCAGGGCAAAAGATACACCGTGGGCAAGATCGAAGACGGCGCCCTGCTCCAATTGTCCGGGGACCAAAGGCGGGATCTTGGCCGGGCCGGAGCCGAGTCCAACCATAAGGCGGTGGCGGTTTGGGAGGAAGAGGTCCCCATCGGCATAATCTATTTTGAAGAGGAGATAAGGTGCGGCAACAATGGGCTGGTTAAAGAGCTGCACGATGCCGGCATATCCAAAGTTCAGATGATTACCGGGGACGACGGGAAGATTGCCGCCCAGGTGGCCCAAAAAGTCGGCATCGAAGAATACTTTTATGGAGTATTGCCCGAAGAGAAGCTGCAGCAAGTAAAAAAGCTGCAGCAGGAGAATTATAAAGTGGCCATGGTGGGGGACGGAGTAAACGATGCCCCCTCTCTCGCTGCCGCCGATATCGGCATTGCCATGGGGGCCATGGGAACGGACGCGGCCATCGAAGCGGCCGATGTCGCCCTGATGGGGGATGATATCGCCAAGGTGCCCTATTTCTTTAAACTGGGCAAGGCGACGGTCAGGACCATAAAGTTTAACATTCTCTTTGCCATGGTTTTCAACATCCTGGCCTTGGTCGCCTCCGGCGCCGGCCTGTTGAATCCTATTACCGGCGCCCTGGCGCATAACATTGGCACCGTAATCGTGATCCTCAACTCGGCCAGGCTTATAAACAATTCGGCCATTAAAAGGCTGGTGCCAGGCACGTCAACTTTGTCAACTTTATTGATAGCGTTAGAAATATAAAAAACAAGGCACCCGGCGATGCAATTCGCGTAGAGTGCCTTGTTCGTTTTTAACCGCCATCCTCGCTCTGCTGAAGTGTTGCCTCAGGCCCCGTTCCGTTTCTTGACAAACCGGCGCCGTCTGTTTCTTGACAATTTGTTACATTAGTAACATGATATAATTGTTTTATCAAAGTTACTCCGATCATAGCAAGAAAGGTCGTGTCGTCTTGGTTTTAGCTCTTGTCATGTTCCTTGCAACATATGTTCTACTGCTTCTGCTGCCTAAGTACAGAGCGCATATCGCATTGGCTTCCGCGGCGCTGTTTGTTATACTTGGTATTCTTCCTGTAAACAAGGTTTTCTTTTCGATAAACTGGAACGTTATTATGATGATTGCCGGTACCATGGGCATTGTCTCACTGTTTATTGAGTCGAAAATGCCGTCGCTTCTTGCGGATATGATCATCGCGAGAATGCCCAACGTCAAATGGGCAATCATTTCATTGGCCCTTTTTGCAGGGATTATTTCCGCTTTTGTAGACAACGTGGCAACGGTTCTTATGGTTGCCCCTGTTGCGCTTACCATTTCCAAGAAACTGGAAATATCTCCAGTGCCAAGCATTATTGCCATTGCCATATCTTCCAATCTCCAGGGCGCGGCCACCCTGGTGGGGGATACTACTTCCATCCTGCTGGGTGGACATGCCAATCTGGACTTTCTCGATTTCTTCATCTATAGAGGGAAGCCGGGCATGTTCTGGATCGTCCAGATTGGGGCCCTTGCCTCAATGTTAGTTCTTCTATGGGTGTTCCGCAAAGAGAAACAAAGAATCGAAGTCAAGGACAGAACAGTTGTTGAAGATTATTTTCCGTCCCTACTTCTTCTCGTTACTATCATATTGCTGATTCTTGCCTCTTTCATTCCTGAAGAGAATAAACCTGCAATTACTAACGGCCTCATCTGTGTTGGGCTGATGGTCATCGGGTTACTTCGTGAGATTATTCGTTCCCGCAACTTGATCTCACTGAAAAAGACGCTGGGGGAAATAGACTATTTTACGCTATTGTTGCTCATGGGGCTCTTTATCGTAATTGGTGGCATTACGGAAGCGGGTGTTGTTGACGAGATCAGTCAACTTTTTGTTAAAGTAAGCGGGAATAGCGTGTTTTTGATGTATACCCTTCTGGTTTGGGCTTCGGTGCTTTTCTCCGCGTTTATTGACAATATTCCTTATGTTGCCACTATGCTGCCCGTTACGAGCGGAATTGCAAGCCTCATGGGGATAGAACCCACAGTTCTTTACTTTGGCCTTCTTGCCGGGGCGACCCTGGGAGGCAATATCACGCCTATCGGAGCCTCCGCAAATATCACCGGCCTTGGCATTTTGAAGAAGGAAGGGTATGAAGTGGGGGTGAAGGAGTTTATGAAAATAAGTGTACCCTTTACCCTGGCTGCGGTTACCACCGGATACATCCTGGTCTGGTTAATTTGGGCGTAAAATTGCGGTCGTTTAATTTCCGGGCCAGAAAATGTATAGGTTCCAGCGTTGTCGGAGCCCGTACAATCCGACCCCCCACGGTGTGGGGGGGCAGCTGGTGTTGGAGACTCCGTACATGAGAATCCGACACGTTGTGTCGGATTATCTGGTGTCGGAGAGGGGACTTGAACCCCTACGGTTTTCACCACACGCCCCTCAAACGTGCGCGTCTGCCTGTTCCGCCACTCCGACATGAAAGTTGTGACAACCAAATTATAAGATCTATAAATCAGGCTGTCAAGGCAGGGCACCCGCCAACATTTAGCTAACCGCCAACAGCGCGCAGGCCAACATTTTACTCCCAGGTACCCGCCGGCATTTTGCTCCCGAACGAAGTGGGCGGGTTAATGCACAGCGCTTTTTCCCCGACTGAACCTTATTCCAAATTGACACCCGGAGAGCAAAGTTATAATATTAAGGCAATACAGAATATTCAATATATATGGAAGGTGAGCGATGAGCAGCCATTATGAACAGCTGGCGGAGCGGTTGGGGTTTGGGGGGTCCAAGAGGCTTTTAGCTCTCCTGGAATACTTGCTCTCTCCGGACCAGGCGGCTATATGTGCTGCCCTGCCGGGCTCAGTAGAAGAGGTGGCGGAGAAAACCGGCCTGGATGTGGAGACCGTTCGGGCCAGCCTGGATGAGCTTTTCGTCAAGGGTGTGGTTTTTCCGAGAGGCAGTTTCGTGGAGAGGAGGCTATTACCGGTTTGCCCGGGATATTATTCAGCTGCACGATGCCACCCAGGCTTCTCAAAAACTGGACCAGGTCAAGGACCGCCGCCTTTTCCAGCTCTGGGAGGACTTTTGCGCCCACGAGATGTATCCTTTTTTGGCCGGCCTCAGCAAGAACCTTCCCCGGGCCATGGCCCGGGTGGTCCCTGCCTATAAAGCCGTCAAGGACTTCCCGGACCTGCAGCCCTGGGAAAACTTCCATGAGATTCTCAAGGCTCAGGAGAAGATTGCGGTAGTGCCCTGTTCCTGCCGCTCCCGGAGCAGTGCTGTCGGCGAAGGATGCGCCTATACCGATGAGCCGTCGAAGTGGAAGTGCCTGCAGTTCGGCCGGGGGGCAGATTACGTGATCGCCAGGGGTTCCGGGAAACCGCTGACCCTGGAGGAGGCCCTGGAGCTGTCGGACCAAATCGAGGAGGAGGGGCTGGTCCATATCGGCGGGTACGAACGGAGCATGTTTTTTAATACCTCGTGCCAGTGCTGCCATGACTGCTGCGAACTCTTTGTCTCCATGAACAGGCATGATGGTGAGCTGGAGAAGCTTTATGCCAAAAGCCGCTACGCCGCCCACGTCTCCACCGACGACTGCAGCGGGTGCCAGAATTGCCTGGAGCGCTGCCATTTCGACGCCATCGACCTGGTTCGCACCGGCAAGAAGTATAAGGCGGCGGTTAACGAAGAGAAGTGCTGGGGCTGCGGGCTTTGCGTCCTGACCTGCGAGCCCGGGGCCATCAGGCTGAAAGCGGTACGCCCTCCGGAATATATTCCCGAGGCGGCGGGATAATGCAGAGGAGTTCGGAGTCGGTTTCGTAAAAAGCAAAAGATTGGCAAGGGCGGCATGGGAGGGCATGGCCATTATCAGAGGGAAGCAAGAAATGGGGCAGTATGCCGGGGCGGGCGCCGGGACCGCCCCGGCCGGCATTTAAAACCAGAAGGTGAGCCAGTATTTTTCGAAGGCCAGCTTGGCCCAATAGGCGAGGCGGGTGGGCCGGAACTGAATTATTAAAGGCTGCGGTTCCTTGTAGTAGTGAATCGTAGAATAGCCGGCTCGACCGAACCCGGTAAGCATGATTCAGAGACCTTTCCCGGTAAAGCGGTGGTGCGGCTTTTTCCCGGAGAGCAGCAGGGCGATGTTCCGGGCCGCCACTTCCGCCTGGTAGTGGGCGAAGATTCCCGACTTGGGGGCCCAGGTCTGCATCACCGGGAGCCGGATCGCCGTGGCGTCGCCCACGGCGAAGATGTTCTCCGCCCTGGTAGCCAGGGTATGGGGGTCCACTTCGATCCAGCCGCCCTCCCCCGTTAATCCTGAGCTCCCCAGGGCCGAGGGGCCCCGGTGGGGCGGGACCCCGATGAAAAGATCCCCTTCCACTTCCCCCTGGTCCAGCTTCAACCGGCCGTTTTCCAGGGAGAGAACCTTGGCTTCCGTGGTCAGTTTAATGTACCGCCGGGCCATATCCCGGCGCAGGCGGGCGCCCACCAGGGGCCCCGCCAGGGGCTCGGGAGATCTCTCCGGCGTAATCAGGGAGAGCTCGGTGCGATGGCGGAGGCCCTTCTTTCGAAGGTATTCATCCAGGAGAAAAGCAATCTCGTACGTCGCCGAGGGGCAGACAAAGGGAATGCTGGAGATGAAGATGACAATCCGGCTGCCGCTGAATTGCTGCAGCCGCCGGCTAAGCCGGGAGGCCCCCGAGAGGCTATAAACGTTGTAAGCCCCCTCCTGAAAGCCGGGGAGGTTCTCCGGGCGGTGCTCCGCCCCCAGGGAGATGATCAGGTAGTCGTAGTTGATGGTCCCCCGGTCGGTTTCCACCTGGGACCGGGCCGGGTTTACGCTCCTTACCTCCGCCTGCCAAAAGTCGATTCCTTTTCTGGCCAAGCGGCTCAACTTCCTGGTCAATTGTTGGGGCCGGCGCTGGTTGACCAGGAGAAAAGGGATGGGGGAGTAGAACTCATGGTTTTCCTTGCGGTCCACCAGGACCACCCGGTGTTCCCGGCCCAGGGTTTTGCGCAGCACGTTGGCGGCCACCACCCCGCCCGTGCCACCGCCCAGGATCAGCACCGTCTTCCCCAAAAAATCACCCCTGACAAGCTGCTTTACTCATAGCATCTGCAGGGGTTGAAAATAAATGCAAATGCAAGGCAAATATTTATCTTTCCCGCTTAGAGCTGCCGAACCAGGTCGAAGCCCTCCCGGATGGCCTCGGTAAATTTCCGGGGGCTATGGGCGTCGCCGATGATATGCAGTTCGGGGACTTTCCCCCCTAGCTCCTCCGCCAGGTCCCGGACGGGGACGGCGCCCACGGCCAGGACCACCGTGTCGGCGGGCAGCACCATGGTATTCCCTTCTTTTTCCACGTGCACTCCCTGGGCGTCCACCTGGAGCACCCGGGCTTGCGTCATTACGTTTACCCCGAGGCGCTGGAGATGTTTCATGATCACCCAGCGGGTGCTGATGCCGATATCCCGGCCGATCTTCGCCTCCATCTCCACCAGGGTGACCTCCTTGGTGCCGCGGTTGACCAGCTCCCGGATGGTTTCAAAGCTTTCCGCCTCGTTTTCAATCAGGAATTTGACCACTTCCGCCTTCAAGGTGCCCGTCTCGGCCAGGGCCACGGCGGTTTCGCAGCCCACGGCGCCTCCCCCGATGACCACGATCCTGCTCCCGGTGGGGGCTCCGGCCAGGGCTTCCCGGGCGGTGATCACCTGGAGGCCGGGCTGGATGGGGAAGGGAGCGGGGGCGGGGCGGGAACCGGTGGCCAGGACCACCACGTCGGGATTGAAGGCGGCCACCTTCTCCGCGGTGGCCTCCTGGCCCAGGACCACTTCCACCCCTTCTTCGGCCAGGCTATGGGTATAATAGTCCACCAGGTTGATAAATTCCCGCTTCCCCGGGGGGACGGTGGCGTAGTGCAGCTGCCCCCCCAGGCGGGAATCCTTCTCCCAGAGGGTTACCCGGTGGCCCCGGGAGGCGGCCGCGCGGGCGGCCTCCATGCCGGCGGGGCCTCCCCCGATGACCAAAACTTTCCGAGGACTGGCCGCCGGCTTAATTTCGATCTCGTGCTCCCGCCCGGCCATAGGGTTGATGGCGCAGAACACCTCCTGCAGGGAGAAGACCATATCCATGCATCCCTGGTTGCAGGCGATACAGCGCCTGATGGCGGCCTGGCGCCCTTCCTTGACTTTGTTGGGGAATTCGGGATCGGCCAGCAGCTGGCGGCCCAGGTTGACCAAGTCCGCCTGGCCGCTTCTAAGGATCTCTTCCGCCACCCGGGCATCGTTAATCCGGTTGCTGGCGATCACGGGAACGCTTACGGCGGACTTGATCCCGTAGGCCAGGTAGGAGAAGCCTCCCCGGGGGAGTTCCCCGGTGATCTGGGGCACCCGGCTCTCATGCCAGCCCCCGGTGACGTTAAAGCAGTCGACCCCGGCCTTCTCCAGTTCCCGGGCGAAGAGGGCCGCCTCCCGGTTGGTGTTGCTGCCCGGGACAAAGTCGTTGCCGGAGAGGCGGACGATAATGGGGAAGTCGGGGCCCACTCTTTCTCTTACCTTCCTGACCACTTCCACGCCGAAGCGGCAGCGGTTTTCCCAGGAGCCGCCGTACTGGTCCGTGCGCAGGTTGGTCAGGGGGGAGAGGAACTGGCAGATCAGGTAGCCGGCGCTGGCGATAATCTCCACGGCGTCAAAGCCGGCCTCCCGGGCCCGGCGGGCGGCGGCGGCGAAGCTCTCCTGGACCATCTGGATATCCTCCAGGGTCATCTCTCGGGGCTCCTCCCGGGTAAGGCGGGAGGCCACGGGGGAGGGGGCCAGAGCCGGCTTTCCGGTGAGCATGGAGAAGGTGTAGCGGCCGGCCTGGTAGAGCTGGGCGCAGATCCTGGCCCCGGCGTTCTTTACCGCCGCCGTCAGCTTCTGCAAGCCCTCCAGGTAGCGGTCGTCGTGCAGGCCGATCATGTTGGGCCCCAGGCCGACGGTGTCGATGGAGCAGCCGCCCACGGTAATCATGGCGGCGCCGCCCCGGGCCCTGGTTTCGTAGTAGCGGATCAGCTTCTCGTTGACGTAGCCCTCCGGGGTGTAGGCGTGGTGAAGGGCCGGCATGCAGATCCGGTTTTTCAGCTGGAGCCGGCCGATCTGAATGGGCTCAAAAAGCAGCATATCTTCATGTTCTCCTTTCCCATGGACAAAGAAGTTTTGGCAACATTTAGACTTATTCTCCGCGCCGGAGCCGATTGCCTGCCCGTCATAATATTTTTTCAAGACAGCAATATTAATCTAGTAAAATATAGTTAACTATGCTAAATATTTAGTCAAATGAGTTGAGTCCGTATAATTGTGTAAAATTGGTTTCCCCATGAAATAAAAGAAGCCATTTCTTGTGTCCCTCGGTTAGAATGAAGTTGCAA